>JAABUP010000139.1_pt1 | contig 159711 bp, 128 predicted proteins | sample 5559201 | NCBI WGS metagenome assembly JAABUP01 (sample SAMN10711887, study PRJNA513373) | rock metagenome | isolation source: Antarctica rocks | place: Antarctica
GTCGGCACTCCTAGCTCCACTACGCACTCCTAGCTCCGCACTCCTAGCTTACCGCACTCCTAGCTCCACTACGCACTCCTAGCGTCGGCACTCCTAGCTCCACTACGCACTCCTAGCGTCCGCACTCCTAGCGTCCGCACTCCTAGCTCCACTACGCACTCCTAGCTCCGCACTCCTAGCTTACCGCATTTCTAGCGTCTCGCCTCGATCTAAAGCCTATGAAGGCTAACTTAGGTACTCAGCCGATAAACCCTGACAGGTTAGCCATTGCCAGGTGTGACTTACTGTCCAACGATGGCATAGTTGGACTCGAAAGGTTGAGCCAATGCGGAGTGCTTAGGGGAAGGACTATGAAGAGCGGATCGGATCACTTACTTGTCACACCGGTCGGAAGGGATACTGCTTATGTTGTTGTCGGTGCACGAGCGTACGATATGTTGATGAGGATCGAGGATTTGTTGTGCGGTCTAGTGATTCGGTACTCATGATCTGTGATGGGAAGATGGTCCCCAGATACTGATTTCTGCGACATGTTGAACGGTCATGGAGGCTCATAGTTGGAAGGCCTGGTACAACTGTTCTTATTTCGGTCTAATGGGTCGAGTTGCTATTTGGACAAGGGATTACCTCCGAGTAAGCTTATTGGTGGATTCCAACAGTTTATTGACATGCTATCGTAGATTTCGATAATATATCCAGTGTACGACAACCTCGAGATCCTGAAACGATCAGTCACCAAGTCTTCCTCATAGGGATCTTGTATAGGCTTCTACCTGATTACAGCTTATCCCATGTCCTGGCAACTTTGGCATCCGTCTCGGCTGTACCTCGGTAAAACCCCCTGAGACGGATGCCATGCCAGGACATGGGATAATCAACGCTGCGGGAATCACGCTGCCGGCGATGCCAACTCAAATTCAACAACCGTTCTTGCCATTCTCAGGAATCGTTTCGATCCTTCAGAATCCATGAACTTCAGACAGACGATGCTGCCGGTCGCTGGGGCAGGACCATTACCCTCGTCTCGCGGAACTCAACGCTTTGCGATCCACTGTACCTTGCTATATCGTCATCCGATGTTTGGGAGCGCGACTCCAGTGCGCGACAAGATGGAACCCAACGTCGCTGCCCTCTCACTCATGTTGTCGCCTTTCTACCGGTCAATCCCTCGTTCCTTCCACGAGTGTCTCTCACGAGCAGCCAGAAATGAACGCAGGACGCAGTCGTGGCCCTATGGCCTCTGACCACGCCTCGGACCACGCTATCTACTATCTACTATCAACAACATTTTTGATTCTCCTTCTACCCATTACAATTACGGACCGTTATAGCAGTTTCCGGCCATATCGAGCTAGCTGTTACTGAAGCAGAGGTCACGAGTATGGACGATGACCTAGACTCGGAGCCAGACGTGGCTGATGAGGTCGAGAATACGAAGAAGCAAAGGGCTTCTCTGTCGCCAGAGCCAATTTCAAACAAGGTCTTGCCATTTGATTCTGAGGAGGTGATTTAGCAATATTGTGATGCTATCAGTCCTGAGTAAAGGCTGATATCTTGGGGGTGACAGTGTGATGTTTGTCGCAACCCCGGCGCGACATGTACGCCAATCATTGAGCACGCAATGAATTGTCAGTCTCGCAGAATCGTCACAATGGCCGTCGTCCTAGGAAAGGTGTATCCAATCAAGATCTGCTTGTCAAGACTGGAAGCTAACCTCAATGTCGAAGATCCGTGAGTTTGCAGATTCGACGGACTATCCTCCGCCGATACCGAGGCTTGGTTCAATGCCCAACCTCCTGAAAGTAGCTCAGACTCCTCCGAATACTGCTCCGAAACCGCCGGGGATGCCATTAGCGACTGTAAGGGACAACAAAACAGGGAAACAGGATAATTCTCCAACGAAGAAGTCTCCCCTTGGCAAGCAAAAGGCACCAAACCCTTCCAAAGCCCCCCAAGCTCCCACAATGCCGGGTCTTTCCGGTCCCAAGCTCGGCACATTCCATCCTACAGGAAAACCGAGCATTCGAGCTATATTTCCAAATAACGATTTCGAAGCAGGTACAGCACAGAAAGGCCAATCATCGGAGGTAAACTTACAGGAAACCAACCAGGAGGATAGGAGAGAGTCCCAGGCAACGGACGACAATGAGGCTCTCATTAAAGACATCCAACAGCCTCGAAAAGTAGTCAAGCTCGTCTGCTTGGAGCCAGACTCGAAGGTCTCGCGCGATCAGGCGATGGTAGGGTCCACGCACGCTGCCCAGACGGTGGCTCTCTTGAATTCATTCCCAGGCAAACAACAGGCGCAAAGGAATGATCAGCTAGCCGAGCCTGAGAGGGCGAGACGGACTACGGAGGAGCTAGAGGTGGCGAGAAATCTAGGTGGATGACGCTTGGGTTGATGAAGGTGCTCCAGAGCGAGCGGTGATATCTGGGATGACGTTGACAGTGGTGTGGATGGCTGTGCAACCTTGTTCAGGGTCAACGGAGTCTGTGGGGCGGATGCGTTGGGTGTTTGACTTTTATTGTTGCTATTGGGTGATACTCAGCGGCAGCATATTGAGAATGTATTGGTTTTCGGAAAGAGTAGTAGTGGACTCGTATGCATTTAGCTCTCAGGGCTTCTTTACACCTGTCGTAAGGCATATACATGCACTTATACTCTTCTCAAGTGTATGCGTCAGTCCATTGATATCCTCATGCGCACTTTTGGATACGGCGGAGTTTTTTAGTACTTTCTGGATACGGCGGTGGAGCTAGGGAAGCGGTACGCTAGGAGTGCGTAGCGAAACGCTAGGAGTGCGGTACGCTAGGAGTGCGTAGTGGAGCTAGGAGTGCGTAGTGGACGCTAGGAGTGCGTAGTGAAACGCTAGGAATACGGTACGCTAGGAGTGCGCCGTATTCAAAAAGTGCGCCGTATTTCGAACAGCACCTCAAATCCAGAACCCCTCAAGAAGCAATGCATCCTCGGCAAAATATCCATCCACCCATCGATTTCAGTCCCGTACGCCATCGTCGCGATCGATCAATTGATCACAGATGTACTGGTCGATCTGCCGTTCCCCATGCCCCAGCAGCTGCAACCCGCAAGTCGTGCATGATGCATCCATGCACGAAGTCGCAAGGAGGATTATATCTTGATCCCGAGAATGCGGTTCGTGGATATGGGAGCATACGTGGGTTGCCAAGAGACGTAAGTGCAGGCGAGACGAGGCAAAGACGAGGCAAAGTTGCTCATTAGATACATCTTCTATGTTGTTCGCTGAATCGCTGATACAGAAGTGAATAGCAAGTTTTGCCTCCGTCGTAAATCGTAAAACATGTGCTGCAGTGTACACATGTACCCCTCAACGCATCCATCAGAACTTTTGTCCAGCCAATCAGAGTGTTCAGCAGCACCGTCATATCAAAACCTGAAACATGTGCAAGGCAGCTTACCTTCGTCTTCCTCATGCTCCTAGTAAATAAACCTAAAGCTTGGGTGGTCGTCACCCAGGTTCTCTCTTTCTTCCTGTGGGCGACTGAGCCGATCATCTCTTTCGCCTCGGTCTCTTCTCTTGTTCTCAAAGCGCATTCCGATGACAAGGACAGTGCAAGCAATACCGCAGACCCATAACAGCCCCAACGAAACCCCATATCCCACAGGGTATGTAGGCGCTTGGTTGGTGATGTAGATGTTGCTTGCGATGATGCCACCGAGATTACCAAAGCCAACTTGCATGGCTGCGTTGATGCTACGCTTGTAGTGGCCGCCCATGTTGTTGCTCAGCCAGACGAGGGTAATCGGCTGAGTAATGTAACCACCGGCCATGACGAGATAGACGGCGAGGTAGCGTCCGCCCACCGGGACGGAGTGTTGTGCGAGTAAAATGATATACCCGATGGATGATACAATAACACCGAGCATCGCGAAAGCGTAGCGATGGCGGAAGTGGTCGGTCAGGAATGCACTCATGAGACAGGCGACTGCAGCCACGATGTAGATCGGTATCGAGAGGACTTGAGCACGCACAGCGGTCCACCCCAGCTGTTTGAGTATGGTAGGAGTGAAAAATGCTGTGCTGTAGCCGGTGTTGTTGACGCCGAGGTACATCAGAATGCTTTATGGCAGAAGTCAGCAGGTCTGTATAGATCGTTGAGACGAAGGTAGCGTACCCTATATATATCTTCCAGTCACCAAACGCACGCCGCCTAGCTTTGCTGTCCAGGCGATCCATTCTGGCTTCACCTCCATCGATTTCGAGACGACGAAGAAGCAGCTGACGCTCCTCAGGATTCAGGAATTTGGAGCTTTCGGGCCAGTCGGCCACGAAGGGTTTCAAGATAATCGCGATGACAACGGTCGCTAAGCCTTCGATGATGAAAATCCAACGCCAGCCATTGTAGCCTCCAATACCTGCCATCTTTGCCAAGGCGTATGCAAGGAGCTGCATCAAGGTTAGGGATGCATGCAAATCTGATGGGGCTGCAGCACGTACCCCACTCCATGCACCCGCCAGAATGGCAGAGCAGAAGAATAAGTTAAACCTCCATTGCAGCTCGTATCGGGGATAGTACATTGATATCAAGTACAAGCAGCCTATCTCCTGTCAGAAAGGTTTCGAAGGTGAGGGCAAGTTATCTTACCAGGAACAAAGCCAGCTTCGGCCAGGCCAAGGAAGAACCTGCATGTTACAAGACCGGCGTAATTCTTGGTGACGCCCATACAGATCGTGACGATACCTGTTCCCATCAGATGCGTGTTTAGACTCCAAAAAGTCGAAGTCACTCACCCCAAAGAACCATGATAGAGGTCAGCCATGTGGATGGTGCGATCTTCCGGATCAGAATGTTGCTTGGTACCTCGAAGAGGATGTAAGGAATGAAAAATACGAATAGTGCAATGTTGTAATCGTGACCCTTCATCTTGAGGTCCTTCTCTAAGCCTTGCAGCCGAACATTGCCGATGTTGATACGATCGATGAAAGCTAGTGAATAGAGCAGAGCGATGGCAGGTAGAACATGTAAATCACACTTTCGGACGAGCTTCTTCTCCGCGGCGGGATCGATAGGCTCGAGGCTCTGGGCAAGGTCGCGGCTCAGTCCATCTTCTGAAGTGGTCTTGCTGCCGACTAGGCCCTCCGTGATGACAGCCTTTTCGGCGAAATCGATGTCGATGGCCATGAAGTGCGGGTGCACGCAGGATGGTACTGACGGCAGATGTGTGGCGGCTTGAGATGTGAGGTTGGAATGAACAAATCGGTCGAGTGCTATTCAGGGCAATGGAAGTGAATATGGACAGAGTTCATACAGGGTTCATTATCCAGGTGGCTATTTGTAGGGATAAACTTCGAAGGAGGACAGGGAAGGAGACTAGGAACAGATATACTGGCCCGTTGACTGCCCTTGCCAAGGACGTATGATAACATTCCAGCACGTCCTGTTCCGGTCATCCGGCAGGAACAGCACACGCGCTGTGATACCGTTGGTGAGGCAGGAGCGAATGTGATGGAAGAGAGAGCTCGAACTGATGTCGACATGAAGCCTTGGTGAAGACAGTGTCATGCCTACGGATCTGAACTCCTCAGCGGAAGTGAAGAGATCCATATGATAGGCAAGCCTTTGAGGCTAGCTGCACGTACAACGATTCAAAGTCGAATGGACCTGGTTCGACAACGATGCAAGGAGATTTGAAATCTGCTCGCGTGGTCGCAGCGTCGTTCGTAACGGCTCTATATTTCCTGGGTCGACAGGGCGATATTACTAGACCACACAGCTGAGCCATCATGTAAGCAAACTTCCACATTGCTGAGTCTCTCGGATCAAGACACGCAGGCAATGTGTAGCTCTTCCAATAGGGAGCCAAGATAAGACTATGCTGCAGGCCACTCTCGAACCCCTCATCGAATTGATTGATAGGTGAAGTGGCACAAGGGCGTTGTTCGAGGTAGTGCAATCATTCCTTTGATGGTATCTGGATGGCTGCATTGCTGTGACTTCGGCAGGGCAATGCCATTTGCCGCTCGATCACCTTCCAACCCTTCCTCTGTCCTCCCAATCGCCATATCTCAGCACAGAAGCTCCTGGTCAGGAAACATCACGCGCGCCGAGTATGGCCGCAAGATTGGTAAGAGAGGAGAAGGTAGAAGAAGGCAAGCATGAAGCCGCCTTCAAGTTCTACATACATAGAATGACATCTGGTCGCTGAAGCGTGGCGCAGATCTTGCGGAGATCGACCTTCCACTCTGCCGGTGCTGCTGTCTTAACACCAGGTCGTATTCAGCGATTGTGATAGGATCATGGATACTCCGTTACAGATCAAGGTTCGGACTAGATATGAAACGGAGCTAACCGAAGCCGTCGTAGTCCCTGAGCGTCAGTGATGCCTCGATCAAGGAGCCTCATCCTTCTCCATATTCCATAATGCATGCCATGAACCTCTGAGTCTTAGCATACTGCGTTGCATTGACATCTTCTCGTTGGTCCACTAATATGTCGGAATCTTGGTGGAAAGAAGCCGTTGTTTATCAGGTAGAGTGGGGAGATCTAGGCGGTAGAGGCGATTCTCATGTCCTGCAGGTATACCCGTCGTCGTTCCTAGACACCAATGGGGACGGCTGGGGAGATGTCAAAGGCATCACATCAAAGCTTGATTACCTTAAGGAACTGGGTATCGACATAGTATGGGTCTCACCCAGTCAGCTCCTTCTCCTCTGCTGCAATGTCCCACGTTGAGTTTGGCAGTATACAAAAGTCCTCAGAAGGACATGGGTTACGACATTGCAGATTACAAAGCCATAGACCCCATTTACGGCACCAATGAAGACGTTGATCATCTGGTTTCCGCGTTGAAGCAGCGAGGCATGAAATTGATGATGGATCTGGTTGTCAACCATACATCGGACGAGGTATCCTGTAATGTGTCTCCCTCGAAAGCAGATTACCTGATCGCACTAGCATAATTGGTTCCTCGACTCACGCTCTTCTCTGACCAGTCCTAAGCGTTCCTGGTACATCTGGAAAAAACCGCGGCGGGATAGTGCAGGAAAGCCGTTACCTCCAAACAATTGGTCGCAGATCCTCGGTGAAGTCAACAGTGCAGTATGACAGCTCTTTCACTCGTTTGGTGCTCTGATGTGGTATTCCCAACACGATGATCTAGACATGTATGAAGAGTAAAATGCTACCATTCCCCTCTTCTGCGCTGCGAGCTTGTCTTAGGGATCTGTGCCGTGCCGTAAAGACATTGTACTGATTAAGGTGGGGACAGTGGACGTACGACGCCGTTACAGATGAATACTTCCTCTCGCTCTTTACTCCTGAGCAGCCTGATCTCAATTGGGAAAATCCGGATGTTCGGGCCGCCGTCCAGTAAGTGTTTCTCAAGCTTCTTTTCTGTCGATCAAGACGAACGTCGGGCCCCAAGATAATGTCTCGAGGCACCTGGCCGACGGAGGACTCTCTTTGACTCTAGGATCAATCTTCACAGGGCTGCGATCTGACATTGATTTAGCGACGTGATGAATTTCTGGCTTGAACGCGGCGCCTGTGGCTATCGGATGGACGTGATCAATTTGATAAGCAAAGACCAAAGATTCCCAGACGCTGAGCCTGTGCTCGGTCCAGATCGTAAGTACCATCCAGGTGGCAAATACTATGTCAATGGTCCTCGGATGCACGAGTATCTGCAAGAGATCAAGCACAAGGTATTGGAAAAACATGGCGCTATCACGGTGGGCGAGATGCCTGGCGTCAGCGACATTGACGAGATCCTTCGTACCGTTCGCAGAGGAAGTGGCGAGTTGAATATGATCTTCATATTCGACGTTGTCGATATTGACAATGTGCCTGGCCAGGTACGCATGACATTGCATGATTGGAGCGTCAAAGACCTGGATCATGCAATCACCAAATGGCAGCGAGCTATGATTGAGCGTGATGGCTGGAACAGCGTCTTTGTCGAGAATCATGATAACCCGAGATCGGTCTCACGTTACTGCGATGATAGTGATGATCACCGTGAGCATGGAGCCAAGCTGCTAGCGCTGATGCAAACCACCTTGAGCGGTACTTTGTTCGTATATCAGGGAGAGGAGCTGGGCATGAGGAACGTGCCAAAGTCTTGGGATATCATGAAAGAATACAAGGACATCGAATCAATCAACTTCTGGAAAAAGAGTAAAGAGCTATATGGCAATGACCCCCAACGCTTGGCTGAAGAACGAAAGGTCTTGGAGAAGAAAGCAAGAGACCACGCTCGCACACCGATGCAATGGAGCAACTCTCCCAACGCCGGCTTCAGCGCAGAAGGCGTCGAGCCATGGATGAGAGTCAACGACGATTACAAAGACGTCAACGCAGAGAAACAGCTCTCCGCAGATCGTCCAAATGAGTTGAGTACCTGGCAGTTCTGGCAACGCGGGCTGGCGAATCGCAAAGAGCATGCCGATGCGTTCATCTATGGCGACTACCATGCTATTCCCCGAGACAGTGAGGAGGTTTTCGCGTATTTAAGGACTGGTAAGAAGAGCGGGAAATGGCTGATCGTGCTCAACTTTTCTGGCAAGGATGTCAAATGGGACATACCTGGCGATGTTGAGGTTCAGGGATGGATGGCTGGCACTTATCTCAAGGGGAAGCCGGAGAAAGCCTTGAACGGGTTGGTGGATCTCCAAGCGTGGGAAGGCATCTTGGGGAAGTGCGCAGAATGAGATTGATGGACAGAGGACAAATCGTCAATAGATCTTGCACGTAGCATAGCAAACAACACCATCAGTTCGTTTAGCCTAAAGAGCTGAACCACCGTTTCCAAGTTGTCCGCAACTGCTCCGCTTATCATTTCAGAAGGTTAGGATGCACGCGTACGCATGTTGCAAAAGGGGGTCCTGTAGGTTGGGAAAGGAGCGGCATTATAGCGGCTTGAGCCTGAGGAGCTCGCTGCTCTGATCAGGTATCACGCGATTCCGGTTATCTCAAGGCTCTTCTCGGTAGTAGATGAAATAAGTTTGCGGACTCAAGCCTGAAGATGTCTACACTTCAACTTGTGCTTAGAAGTATCAGTTCCCAGGTTTGCGGACGCAACGAACGGTGTGATTTCCTGATGTGGAGACTCGAATAAGCAGTGATATACTGAATGCATTGGCAAGAATAGTTGAAAAAATCTTCCATCCCGATCCAGCTATGCATTCGCACCATCACAGCTGCGCCAACAATCCTTCCACAAACGCCCTCAGACCCTCCGAAGGAACCTGCTCTTTCAACCCCAAACGTCGACACTGCACCTCCACCTTCCTCTCCTTCTTCCACTCCCGGCCCACAACGACAATCACCGGATACCCAATCATATCCGCATCCCTGAGCTTCCAACCGAAGTCTTTCGTTCGGTCGTCGAGGATTGTGTCGATCATGTTGCCATCACGATTGGTGTTGTTTGTATTGGTGGTGAGTAAGTCATACACTTCGACCGCTTCATTTTGTTGGCCTTTGGTGGGCACGATGACGGTGTGGAAGGGAGCCATGACCGTTGGCCAGTTCAGACCTTTGTGGTCGGCGAGCGAGTCTGCTACGGCGGCGATGAGACGGGAGACGCCGATGCCGTGGCAGCCCATCTGGATGGGGACTTGGGTGGATGCTGTGGCTGCGCGGTCTTTACCACCGTCCTCTTGCTTAGAGTCCCTATTCGTGACGACGATGGCACTCAATGGCTCGCTGTAGCGGGTACCTAGATGAAATGTGTGACCGAGTTCCACCGCAACGTCAATCTTGAGTGTTCCCTCTTCGCAATTGGGGCAAGGGTCACCAGTCTCCATCCTGACAAGATCGACTGAATCGTTTTCTGATGCAGCTATCTCCTCAACAGGGATCTCTTGGCCACCTACCGTGACAGACGTTGCATCAGGTAGATCACCTTGAAAGCTGATGGGCGTGTACAAGTAATAACGCATGTCGACAAGTCGTAAAACTCGAGCTTCTACGGAGGCGTCTTCGCCGGATTCCCTCAATTGCCGGCGATGCTCTTTGAACAAGGCTAATGGACTCTCGACGCTCAAATCAAGATCCGGGACTAGATCCTTGATCACGAAAGGATTTATTTGAGCCTTTCGATCTTGTGAGCTTGTCGCATGATGAATCTCTTTTGGCAAGAAGGCTTGGACGATGGTGTTACGATCGCCCGTAATACCTATCCATTGGTTGCCATATCGCCGTGCTGATATCTCGAGATCGATCTCGCCTTCCTCGTTCGGCTCCAGTACCACAGAACTATCCACAGGATTCTCGGAGGTAAAGCTGTCTCCTTCGCTATCAGTCTCCGCTAGGCGCGGATCCGTTTCTGTTGAGAATCCTCCCTGCCGAGTTAGTCTGCTCTCTGCAAGCTCCTCGTTGGCAACATAATCACAAGACGTGCAGCTTATTACTCTATCTTCGCCTTTCGATGTTGGGAAGTGGTATTCATGGCTGAGGTCGCCTCCGATCTCGCCTGATGAAGCTTCAGCTGTCAAGTATGGGATCTTGAATTCATCGAAGAACGCTACGTAGGCTCGACGGACAGCCTCGTACGTTTGCAAGGCGTCTTCTATGCTAGCGTCAAAGGTGTATAGGTCTTTCATCAGGAATTCTCTTGTCCGAAGAAGACCCTGACGGGGGCGCGGCTCATCTCGATATTTGCGAGCTGTACTTCGTGAGTTCCAACGCTCAATCGTTCATGGACCAACGCACATATTTGATAAAGTCTGAGTGGGAGTTCTTTGTACGATTTGACGATACTGCCAACTAGCGAGGTGATCTCTTCCTCGTGGGTGGGTGACAATAAATATTTTCCGCCCTTGCGGTCCTCCAACCGAAATAGCTGTAGACTATAGGTAAGAAAGCTTCCACAACGAGTGAACATTACCTACCTCAGAGCCACTACTGTCGAGCCTACCGGTCTTGCTCCATAAGTCTTCGGATGAGAAAGTCGACAAAGAGAGTTTCGATGCACCTTGACCATCGCCAATCAGAGATCTTTAGGACTGGGCTGGATTATAGTGACAAACCGAGCTTGGTCATATGTTTATCGAGCAGCCTTTCTACTTTCTCTTGAACTCGTAGTCCCAAAGGAAGAAACTGAAAGAGGCCAGCATGCGCCTGTGCAAATTAGCAAGGACCACGGAGACAGATTCGATATTGGATTTTGCGCTTACCTGACGTACGAAGCCTGCTCTTATCAGCAAGGCATGTGCCTCCTCTACCAACCACGTCAGTAATATCACTATACGGTGTTTCAGGTACCCACAACCTTCAGTGCCTTCCGCCGGAGCGATGCCTCCGGTTGGCACCCAGAACTCTGATAACCGCTGTCTACCATCGCCCTGTCAACCTGTTAGCAGTATAATCACTTATATCTCAAGCTGCTTTACATGATATAAGCGTGATTGGGCACTAGCTCTACTTGGAACGCAGATTGAAGGACGTAGAAGAAGAAACCGGTAGTTGAGTTGCAATGCCTTCCCTGCTCTAATAAATGACTTCATCCAAGGCTCGCTTGACCTCGCAAAATAGAGAATAAAGGGAGTACAACTTTGTGGGTTTGCGGCGCAATGTAGGGATCAATCAAGCGATGTAAGCGGACCGCTAATAAAAGGAACTGAAAGGACGGATGAAAGGGGAATGGCTGCAGATTATCGGTCTAACAAGGCGTGCAAGGGTAACAGACGCCTCATCTAGGATGCGGAATATACCCGCGCGGCAGTTGCCAGGCCAGTGTAATCATGTAAATATTGAGCCCCACATATCGGCATATGTGTATTATTCTTCATTGTCAAGTTACGATATCAAGAAATGAGATCAAGAAATGAGAAATAGAGTCATTCCAGAAAACTTTCAGTATTCTGATCAACTTTCAATTACCGAAGTTGAGGGCCCCAAACGTCGCAGTTAGGGTAGAGAATTTGGGCAAACGGAGAGCCAATACTATCGGAGGACCAGTCAAGAGTCGCCACCGACGAATTCTAGCAGCAATCTCAAGTACTCCGTCGACGATGCTCTTCTCCAACAGCCTCACTCTCTACGCCTTCCTTGCCCTCCCTACCGCCCTTGCCATCCACTATTCCCCATTCCTCGCTCCCAACACCAACCCCGCCTCCAACGTCAAAGACCTTATCAACCTCGACCTCTTCCGTCGTGACTCCAAGTGCCCCAACGACTGCTCCGCAATGAACAGCCAAGCATGCTGCCCCAAGAACACCAATTGCGCTTTGGACGGGGCGGGCAATATCGCTTGCTGTCCTCAAAATGCTGCGTGCACCGGCAACCTAGGTGACGGAGCAGGAGCGGCCCCCACTGCTGGATCAGGTATAGGAAGTAAAGCAAACACAGCAAATGCAGCGGCGATCACGCATGCCATAGCTGGTGGGAGTACGGTCGCCAACAGCTTCTATCCATACCCTTACCTACCAACAACGTACGCAAATGCTGCGCAATGCACATCATCCTTCTCAAGTTGCCAACTGGAGTCTGCGAAGTGCACGGGTATGCTAGAGGGAGGAGGCATGGCAGTCACCGTCAATGGACCTGGTGGAGGTGTCACCCAAGCGGGAGCAATGCCGGTAGCCTCGGCAGAGTCGATCTGCTCGAGCTTGAGTGTCGAGGCTTGTCATAAGCTGGCGTTGACGCAGTGCGCGACGCTTGGTAGCACGGGTGGAGCCGCTGCAGGGGGGTTTGTCGTTGGAAGTGCGAATGGGGCACCCACGAATTGTCCGATGGCATTGTATGGGATGGGTGTGGGAATGGCGGTCGGAGTGGCCGCGCAGGTTGTCGGATGAAATGCTAGGTAATGTGATGATGCTGTTCCGACAGCGTCTGGTATGAGTGCGGTATTACGGCCATTTGGGTTTGCTCCATGGGTGCGGTGCACAGAATTCAAAGAGAAACTTTGTAGACGGCAGGACCGAGACGAACGGATTGTGGGATCGAAGATCTGTATTTGCCGGGTTGGCGCCGTTTGTCCATCAAAAGATCATGTCGAAATGTAAAATATTGGACTGGATTGGTCTGAAATTCATTACCTTTGTTTACCTTATTTTGCGACATAGTACGCAAGTACGAAAGACGTCAACTAAGACCCAAGCGCATATCCAGACATAAATTGGATTTGGAACGTGACAAAGTGGGATGAAGATCCGATAGCAGAGTTCGCTTATGATAGAGCAGTCGCAACCTAAGAAATCCAAAAAGAGTGGTGGTTTTTCCAAGTAAGCGTCCAGCCGAAAGGAATTGGAAGATTCCGGGGTATATACCATAGAACTCGGTTTACTGTGTGGTTTATTGCGTGGTTGTATTGCGATAAAACGCTTTTCTGTCGGTTCAGATGTTTTATGCCAAGACTGTAACCGATTATAGCTGGTTGTCCTGCGACCCACGGGACGGACGCTAAAAGTCAACACATAATCGATCATTTTTGTACAGCGCAGGCAGTGCGACAGCAAACTCAACCACGATCAAGTTAATCGAAACACAGTGACAGATTGTGTTCGAATAATTATCATCCTGTCAAGCCGCGTCAAAACTCACGGGAATTGTTGTTCAGCTCTGAGTGGTGGAAAACCTGCGATAATCGGTGGCTGGGTGGTGGAGGGGCTGGGCCAATTTGGCAGTGATAGAAACGCTTCCTTGCAGTTTTGCACTTCTCCCCCATACACTCAATTGTTTCGCTCACTTACATCTCTTCAGACACTCGTTATCCGGTCATCGTATCATCGTCAGCGGTCGAGCTCATACCGCAGCAGAATTAGCGGAGGCAGCTCTTGGTATATTATAGAAAAGTCAAGAGCTCAAGGGCCAACCGACTACATTCCTCGTCTAACCACACATTCCACGTCTCACCACACATTCCTCGACGATGCTCTCGCAACCTCCAACGCTCCTCTCCCTCCTCTTCACCATCCTATCCACAACTCACACATCGATCGCTAGACCTCAAGCTTCCAAGGAGCTACTCGAATCACAATACCATTACCTCTCTGAGAGAAGCTGTGCAGGGACCGTCTGTGGCTGGAACGGTCTCTTGTGTTGCTCAAGTGGTCAATCATGCTCGACAAACTCGGCTGGGCAAGCGCAATGCATAGCGGGGTCCCAGCAAGTAAATGCGCAAAACGCCAATGGCCAATGGCAATACTATACCACCACATACACCGCAAGCGAGCTCACCATCATCACATCCACGTATAGCTCCTTCTTCGGCGCACAGGCCACCCCGGCCCCTGCACCAGCAGTCACTGCTACCTCATGCCTTATTGCAAATAATGAGAGCCCCTGCGGTACAATTTGCTGCGCAATGGGCCAATATTGTGCATACGCTGGCCAGTGTGTAGGAAGCAATGGTGCTGGCGCGAGCAGCTCATACTTTGCATCTGTCATAACTCAGGCTGCCACATCCACCGCGACAGCGTTCATACGGCCGACCAGCAATGCTCAGATAACAGTCACAACAACCGGCTCTGCGACCACCACTGTGGCTTTCATGACACCCTCAGCTTCTGGTACAGGGGCAAGTAGTGCTGCGGGCATGACCTCCACAACGACAAACAATGGTTTAAGCCCTGGCGCCATCGCAGGTATCGTCATCGGTGTCCTTGCCGGGCTACTTCTTCTCTTCTTGCTATGTGCGTTCTTCTGTTTTAAAGGCTTACTCGACACTCTCTTGAGTCTCCTTGGTATCAGAAATAGAAAGAGGAAGGAAACGACCATCATTGAGGAGCGCCGTCACCGTCACAGTGGAGGTGGTACAGCTGCGGGCGGCGGTGGCCGCAGGTGGTTTGGGACAGGTCCATCGAGAGTTGACCGTCCGAAGAAGAAGAGCAGTGGCATTGGCGGCCTCGGTTGGGTTGCCGGGCTTTTGGCTGCCTTGGCAATCTGCCTAGGTCTGCAACGGAAGAGGACGGAGAAGAAACAGAAGAGTGAATACTCAGCGAGCAGTTACTCTTACACTGATGGATCATACACTAGCGAGAGTGAGTAGTGATGATGTTCCAATGGCTTGGCAATCGCTTACATCTTTTTAGGTAGTGAATCGTCGTATGACAGTCGAGACAGAAGGACAACAAGGACAGAGGCGCGAAGATCGGCAAGATAATGCATAGCAAAAGTGATGGTGTTTTGATAGTTCTTTAGCGCGAAGCATTTAGCGGGCGGGAATTTGCATGGAGGAAGGGAGATATGGTACATGATATGTTCATCATGACAACTGATTAAGATAGTCAGGTCAGGTGGGAAGCAGATTTGTACAGTGTGGTATCCATGTGAGCGATCTCATTGATCAAACGTTTACGTTGTGGAGAGCCGAGGAGTGCTCCGTATATTTTAATAAATTGAACGATGAAGCAATATCTATCTGGACTACAATCATTGACAAAGGCATAGTAGAATTTTTCTTTACTAAACTGATGTTGGGAGGGCCAATCACAATGGACATCGTGATTAGTCACTCGTCCTCACCAGAACAACGCTGTTCCGTACGGATAACTCGTGAGGAAACCCCCACTGGTCTAACACAGAACGCTGCAATCTCTTGCATTTCTCGCTGACAGGCATGGCCGAGTCCAAGTATGAGGCTGCACTCAGGCTTATTGACAATGCCCACTCGGAAGACCCCAACAAAGCGACCGTCAACGGCTCTGATCAACCCTACGAGCTACATTACAGCCAAAAAATGAGCTCTTACCTTGAGAAGCGTAGCCCTTCCGCTCCAGAGACCCTCCGTCTAGCGATTCGCGCCCAGCACTTCCGCCGTTGGGAGGTTCCACGCAACTCTTATCCTATGACCAAAGTGGGCTACCATGCCTGGCGGACATTCCTTAAGAAGCGGCAAGCGGAAATGGCATCCCAGATATGTTTGAGCGTCGGATATGCTGCAGAGGATGCTGATCGAGTGGCGAGCATGATACGTAAAGAGGACCTGAAACAGGACGAGGAAACGCAGATATTAGAGGATGTGGCATGTTTGGTGTTTTTGGACGATCAATTCGCAGAATTTGAACGACAACATGATGAAGATAAGATTGTGAGGATTCTGAGGAAGACGTGGGGAAAGATGAGTGAAGAGGGACATAGATTGGCGTTGGAGATCCCGATGAGTGAGAGGTGTAAGGATCTTGTGGGCAAGGCGTTGTCCGATGAGTGAGAGAGATTATTTGATGAGAAAACGGATGACTCTATGGAACCCTGTCTGTGGTGCTTATGAGTGGTGCATCCACGCATCCTATGACATATGCATCATTTAGAAGGTCGGGACGTTCAAGCTCAGAAAGCTGAATGATTGGAATCGCATGCATCTATGCATCTATGGTGGGATCGTTCAACCAGAATCATCCGAAATTGGGATACTCATATCCAAACAAGTTCCCGCAGCAAGCCGCTCAAGGGCGAAAATTACGTTGAAGCAGAAGCCGTCTTCGCATACTCCTCGTTCGACTGATTCGTCTCTTTGATGAATGTCCGCACGTGCTCCGGCACAGATTCTACACGACCATCTCCTCCACGAACAGGCTCACCATATACCTCCCAAGCTGGTATCACGGCAGTATACGTCTTAGATACCACGTCTTCACGCTCAGTGTCCTTTCTCTCGTCACCCGGTCCACCCGTTCGGATCTTGCCGCTCCCGTTGACAATCTTCACCTTCAAGATCGTCGTCGATGCCATCTCGGCACCGTCGGGTGGGCTCCTTGTATTCTCCCAACGGTCTGGTACGACACTGTTAGTCACTGCACGCATGGCCCAGATTTTCTCCTCCTTATCCTCCACCAAGCTACCATAGCCGAACAATACAGCTGAACGGTAATTATAGCTATGCGTATTAGGCGTCAAACTCAGTACAATGCCGTCAAATTTCGTCGCAGCGATGGTGATCGGAAGCCCCTTTTCTGGATTCGTACGTGCCTGCTTCATGATGCCTGAACTGACATAGCCGTGGAGGTAGCACTCCAATGGTTCATTGAGATCGGCACTCGGATGTTCGTAAGAGGCCATCGTACCGATCATTGGGAGAATGGTCGGAAAGGGGTCCTCTGAGTTTAAGGAGTTGAATGAGACATGGAGGACTGGGGTTGTATTGACGATGGAGTGGATGGCTTGGAGGTCGTAGGTGGCTAGATAAACCGTACTGCGATCAACTACTTGTCCACTAATGTGATGGAAAATCCAGTTGGCATACATGACAAACTACTTACCACGGTCATCCTTACGGTGGATTGTATTCTTTTCCTTCTTTGGATACACCAATGTTCGACCCATTTTGCTCAATTGTGAAACCTTAAATTCTCATCCCTCGCTATAGAAATAAAAATAGGGTGAAGCTGAAAATATCTACAACAGTTCTGGTTTATGAGTCATTTATGAGTCAATACTCAATACTCGATTCCGTTAGCGCCATTCGCCTGTCACTGATATGGAGGCTTCCAAGGATCGGCAGTGTAAACTCTGGAGGCGGAATGTCCTCCCGAGCAGGCAGGAATTGCTGCGACTACCACGTGCTCCAGAAACAGAAGCAACATTCAGAAATCGTGAGGAATTAACAATTACAGTGAACAGTGAAGAACGTTCTGTTGCGATGCCACCTCTATCATCTATCCATGGATTCTAGATACCGAACCGAGTCGTACCTAGAACTAGAAGAGTTCACCCCCTTCTGGTCCATTACTTCCAGCCCTAAGGGGTTAGTAACCCGGAGCTCTTGAAACTCCGTACTCCGTCGCCTAGCTCCGGGCGTGCTCTAGGGTACACTTAGGCCTTAATACTGTCGCTTCTACAGATCCTCAGCCAGGCTTATTTTATAATTTATTCCGCTGTAAGAAGTATTTACATCTAGGCGTTCTACAATTCTTATAGCGAAAATAAGTCAATAAAGTCCGTGGTTGTAGAAAACGAGGGCGTGAACCAGAAGTAAGTTTGGACCGGAAGGGCCCCAGACGACGCCGGAAGGCTTCGACCGCCTAGACCTTCCCCCCTCCTTCCACGCCGCTTCAAAAAGACATCCCGAGAACGTGGGGAAAGCCCAGTTCTTCTCATAGTCCCCTCATACACCGCTGCTATCTATTGAGTTTCAATTCAAAGACGTACTGATCAAAAACCTCTACGTTTACATTGCGTGTAGCATTGTCCTGCCTCTTGCCTTCTATTGCCTTACCTCGCCCTCTTCTCAACTAAGTAAATATATAATCTCGAAAGTAGCAACAATGACAGCAACATCCCGCAAGAGCAAAGGCATGCTTCACATCCTCCAAGAAATCCGACCATCTCGTCCTCTAACAGCCCACCAGGTCTCGAATCATCCCTAAAGAACCTCTCAATCTCGCCCTCCTCAAACCCAAAAGCCGCCAAAACCCCCATAACCGACTCCTGGGAAGAAGAAGAAGAAGAAGAAGAAGACTCCAGCTCCTCCACCACATCCACATCCAACACCCCCTCCCGCCCCTCCACCCCCCACGCCACAAACAAAGAAACCCCCGACCCACCCCCACCCACCCCCTCCTCCCCCACCCACTCCCGCAAACCCGGCACCGACTGGACCGACTTTCCCACCTCCTATAATTACCCCACCCACGGCGCGCCGACAAGTCCTCCACCCCGCTCGACGGCGTTCGCTGCGCGCGAGGAGCGGAGGCCGGAGAAGTCGAGCGCGGCGGCTGGACGGATGATTGCGGGGGCGTTGGGGGTTAAGGCGCCGGTGGGGACGGAGGAGGGGAGGGCGTATGAGCGGGCTGTTAGGGAGAGGGAGAGGAGGAGGAGGGAGAGGGGGAGGGAGGAGGAGGGGAGGGTGGAGAGGGAGAGGGAGGAGGCGAGGAGGGTGGTTTGGGATGGGTGAGGGGGTGCGGGAAGATGGGAAGGGAGGGCTTATATATATACAGATTTGTCGGTGATGCTGGGGTTGAGCGTGTTCGTGTATATGTCCGCGGGTTGGTCTTGTTCGTTGGCGGTCGCTGTTTGGGCATACGTTATGGTTTATGGGAAGCATACATGAGGCATTGGGGTTGGTGGTTGTTTATGTTGCAAGACTTGAGGATATAAGGAAAGCGAATATTGTATAGCCGTGCAGCGCTTTGTCCATAGATACGAATGATGAGCGTTTGAGGCTGCAGTGAGAGGAATCCTCCAAAGTCAGCTTCTCCTTCTTACTCTAGTGAAATTCCTGCTCATGGTCAACGTTGACGTAGATGTTATAAGTGTTGAAGTGATCCAATAGCACAGAAGCATGGGAACCTTGAAGATTGAAGAATATGCCCTTATCTATTCAGAGCATTCCAAATCGTCCCCGTCTCCTCCGTAAAGACACGATCTTGCGCCATATGCGCCCGGTGCAGATAAGATGAGCATGATAACCTATCGCTCGTGACATGAACCTTCTGCAGTGAAATGATGTTGCCAGCCTGGATACCGGAATTCCCTCACTATTTCGCATTATAGGCCGCTTGCTGAACGGTCATATGGCGGTCTCTTCCCTTGACAATCGCTAAGCTCCACCAATCTGCTCCTGGTGTACCTCGAGCGTGTCTCCGTCGGCCATGTCGAGCTGTTGAGGGGGGAAAGGTTAGTATGGCTAATCTGGTCTGAATCAGAGGATACAATGTGAGGTTGCTTACCGAGTCGGGGCTATCGGTGGGGTTGACCCTCGCACCATCGAATAGGAAGCGGACCGATTGTATGGACTTTCCCTGACGCTCGCAGAAGGCGTTCATGAGCTTTGAGAGAGCGGTCGTGCGTTTGATCTTGAAGAAGACTTCGTTGTTGTTGTCTGTCACTTTGATGTTGAGGTGCTCGGACTTGGGCTGGTCGTCTGGGTTGCCTCCGCCGCTGGGGGACTGGTCACGGTCGGACATTGTGTTTTGATGTGTTTGTAGTTGGAGGGTGTCAGGAGTGATGGTGGGGGTTGCCTGTGTCAGGCAAAAGACGCGAGATCCGAGGTTCTACAATGTTGCCAGAGGCTGAAGGGAGTCAGCGCTGCCTTGTGCTCGATTGAGGAGGGCCACTTGTTTGTGGTGTGGGGTGGTCTTACCAGACGGTACAGCCCAATGTATTGAAATCGAGGATTTCACTGCACGTGGCGGTGATGGCAGGAAGCTTATGCAAGAGCCAAATACTAAGTGGAGGGTGGTGCTGTGGTGTTGCGAATATAAAGAATCAGTGAGAGTGGAAGATGGTCTAGGTTGACCCCACCAATCAGAAGAGAGGCTTCTGGAGTTCACTCACGCGAAATATCTATGGTCACGTTTTCAATCTTCACTTCTGGATAGCCAAAGACAACACAGTTGATTTACGTTGGGCTTGATATTTTGTTCTTAGTTTCACGAGCTCGACAAGATGGTAAGTTGGTCAGCTAGCCAAATGCAATCGTATCCAACAAAGTTCAGGGCATGAGCATGGAGCAAGCATTGAAGACAGAACCACCGTGTCACTCCAAAGCCGTGAGTCGAGATATGATATTGGAGATAACGCGAGCTAATAGCTGGCTAGTGTGCAATACAAGGTGATACATATCCTCGTGGACGTATTTGGCTACCTTCGGGCTGAGCTATCTGCAGACTGCATCCAGAAGAACTCATACAACGAGGACAAATGTCAAAGCCAAATTAACGAATTGTACAGGTGTTGTAACCTCTTCTATGAGCGGCAGGGCGACGATGCACAGACGGTCTCGTGCCCCAAGGCAAATCTGCTCAGACTAAAGATGAAGCAGCGAGCGAGAGGCGTCTAAGCTGATACCTGGAATTAGCGCACAGGAAGAGCGAATGAGGTCCTGGAACCTGGAATCATTGCTCCGTATAGACAATGTAGCAAATCTCTTTGTTGTCAAAACCCTCACATCCATGAAGGAATATGGCCTGGAATTTAGAGAGAGCCGGAATCCATCTTAGGTCATCGTGAGCACGCTTAGAAGTCCTCGAGGGACCTGAACAGACACTGATGTGTACTCCAGAGTGGAGGTCTGTTCCGAGACTCTAATGGATGCCTCTATAGACATTGTATGTAGAAGAGAATTTTAATGAGATCCTGTACTTAGCGAACATATGGAAAAATTAGCCGCGTCTTTACACGCCCTTAGCGCGTCTCTTATTGAGGAAACGGAAAAGTCAACACAATCAGTCCTAAGACATACTTAATTGTCTCCCGTACATGATGCCTCAGAATACCGTTGCGAAATTGGCATCCTCAACACTGATAGCCGAGTATTGGTGACGTAGGTGATGACAGCCTACCAGCTACCAATGCAGGATCTGCAACGACATGCACCATTCTAAGGCTTTTGGCGACAATGTCGACGGTGACAATTTTAGCATGGACGACGACTCTGACAGTCGTAGTGAGCGATCCACTACCGAGTCGCCAATGTTCCCCACCATCAACGACGTTCATCGAGCACTCCACCCTCTCCAAGCTACCGCAGACCGCGTTGGCAAGCAGGTTGAGCGATTTGCAGAGGATTTAGATCGCCTCAGCGTGAAGAAACAGCAGAAGCCTCAGAATGGCTGCAGTCATGTTCTGCCAGTGGTGGCCGCCTATAAGAAGATCTCAACGGAGACGGTCAGGCATCTAGAAACCTTGCATGCACCAGAACGGCGGCGGCAATTGGCCAAGAGGACGGAGCGAAAGCTTCGAAAGTCGAGTGGGCGATCGACGCCGGGTCCTACCGCTACTGCCAATGGCAAGGTGCAAAACATGATCACTACCGTCGAGGACCTAAGGTTCTGGGAGCAGGAGGAGCAAACGTGGGATTTGCTGGGTCTCATGCTACAAGTAGAATACCCAGTGACAGAGTCAGATGTTCCACAAAAGCTTTGGAAAGGGCAAATCTCGTTGTTAGATCGGCCCAGTAGGAAAATACAGGTGCATCGTTATTCGTCCGAGAAGGACGTATGGAATAGCTTCCTCGCATCTGACGACCAAGCATGGGAAAGGCACGTTGTTGTGGAATGGCTGAAGAAATGTGCAGATCAATCTGGGCAGGACATTGAGCAGGTCGTTCAGGAATTGGAAACAGGCGCGGACAGGGGTTCTGGACTTTGGGCACACAGCTGGCTATACTCAAAGGAGGCAATAAAAGGTCAGAAGCGCCTAAGATCATGGCCGAAAGCCCTGGAACCGGACAGTCCCGGCCTTGATGCTTCATTAATGAATGCGGAGAAGACTGCAGCCCTCGTCACTCAATTGGATCCTGATGCCATCACACGCCAAAATCGAAGTCTTGAGAAGCAGGACCACTATTTTGAGCGGGCTATATGGCTGGCTTGTTGGGAGATGGTGAGACGAGGTAAAGACTGGGACTATGTGCGAGAATGGTGTGTAGAACGAGTGGAAAATTGGAGATCGACCGCAATGCACGGAGACCCTCGGAACGCTCTTTTCAAGACGTCTTCAACTGCGAACTGGCAATCGCGCGCACTCTGGCGAAAGACGTGCGCTCTCGCAGCCAAGGACGGTGGTATCGACGAATATGAAAACGCGGTATATGGAGCCCTCAGCGGCTACTTGCCTAGCGTGCAGAAGATCAGCCATAGTTGGGATGACTATCTTTTTGCGCATTACAACTCGTACTTACTGCACTCTTACGATCGTTATGTAAAAAGCCACTTTGCGGACCGGGTCCCTGCTGCCTTGACAGACCAACAAAATTCTTTCAACTTTTCTATATTTGCTGGACAGCGTTCGCAGTCTGGAAACCAGATTGTCGAGAAGATGAAGCATCTGGATGCAACAAAGCAAGAAGCACAAGAGCCCATGAAGATGCTGCAAGGTAGCATCATCGCCAGGACTCTGGATGACTTCGTCTACAAACACGGCGTAAGACTTGCTATTTCCGCCAACGCAGAGGGCAAATCGAAGATATTGGCCCCTATGGACAACAGAATCTTAGAAGGCAGCGTCACTGCACCTATAAGCACGGCAGATCATGATCTACTGCGGCTCATTACGCACATCATCTTGATATATCAAGATCTTGGGTACGCCTTCGGGAAGGGAAATCGCCTTTATGCCGTGGAGAATATCATTGTTGCTTACGTAGATTACCTTAGTAAAGCGGGCAAGCAGCAGCTGTTACCACTTTATGCTTCACGTCTGTCTACAGAGAGATCAATAGCTTGTCTAGGTCGCCAGCTGCCATCGATCCTTGATCGTGGTGAGCGCCAAACGTTCCTACGCCTGATGGCGCAGGAGGGTATCAACGTCCCTGCGGTCTTGAGCACACAATTGATCATGATCATAACCGATACACCAGGCAGCTCTAAAGACTTCCCTAATCTCAAGATCCTTGAGGACGCTAGCAAGGACGTCCTGATACCTCGCCAAATTCAGGCTGACTTCATCGGCGGCAGTATGACAGATGACGAAGAGGACCTCGTTCACGGCTTCGAATGGTTCCTACTTCTCGACGGACACTGGAGAGAGACCATGTTAGTGGGAACAGCTGTATACAAACACTTCCTGCGTGAGTGTAATCCAGGCAAGCAATTACCATGGCCGGCGCTAATGATAGCACAGGTTCACATGGCTTAGCAGCAGCACGGCTTATGTCACAGACTATCACATTCTCCGAGATTTCACTCTGCAAGACGGGAAAAATCCTGGGCCAAGCAATTGACATCAGCAAATTTGAAGACGATCAAGAAGTGGACAGTACGAATCGTGAAACGAGATCGCGGCATACGTTGAGTCAGCGACGGAGACATAGCTCATCTTTGAGACGTGCCAGCGGTGAGCGGGAGATTACGCTTAGACAGGCCACCACTTTCCGAGATCTCGAAAACCTTTTCGTGGCTTTAGATGCTCTAGAAGAATGGAAAAGTATAGCTAATGAGGTAAAAAAGTAAGTGAGAGCATCCATGTACTGTCTCACATCCTTAACGTTTGATTCCGACAGTCTCACCAATCCACACCACGATGTCAGGTCGGTGAAGGAGAGTATCCAAAAGGCCTACAGTAGAGTTGAGGCGACAATCGAGATGCTACTCCGTGCGTGGCTGCAAGATCCACAAAGCGGTGAGCATCCTTACTGCCCTTTAACCAGGGTTTTAGCTGACCTGCAACGTAGATGCAGAAGCAGAAGATGGGGAGCGGATACGCCGGGCTTGTCTCCCTGAGATTCTCCTTGCGTACATTACCGTTCTGGACTTCAGCTCACGCTGGCTCAGCCGCGATCTACTCCTTAAGGGGATGGATCTGGCAGCACTCATCGCTGCTGAGAACTCAGACCTTGCCGCATGCTTCATGGCTGCTGGCAGAATGCCGGAACTCGTTGATGCTTTCGCATCGCTAAGTATGACCATGATTCAGGCTGAGGACCGAGGCGCGAAGAACGTCAAGGGTAAGAAGAAGAGGAACGGCGAAACCTTGAGTCTGTGGACGATGCGAGCTCCTTCACCATGAGCGGCTAGGGCCAGGTGCGTCCAGCCAATGTGCCACCCTCAACCATGTCATCAGGGCTTCGTGGTCAGTAAGGAGATTGGCACAGCCCCTTAAGGAAGCGTGCTCCTTGCTTGAAACATATGTGTGTGTGATTTGTGGGCGCTAAGTGCACAGTTCCAGGACCCAGCTCATGCAATGAGAAGGATTTGGGGTATAGGCGCGAATCAAGAAAGAGTCATGGTGCTCTATGATAGCCAAAGCCTCAATTCCAGTCCTATGACTCCGTCACATGTAAAGGTCCGCGAGGTTCTTGAGGTTGGCCTAAGTTGAGGCCACCTGAATCGTACTGTGTTGACAAGCGATACATACACACTAAGTAAAGTAAGTAAGGTACCTTACTTTAGAATACGCTGCCAAGCCGGCACGCCAAGACAGTCCTACCGCGTACTTATTTAGAAACGTGATCAGTACGTACTCCTACGAGGCTGCAAAGCTACACGTCCGATATCTACACCATCATGGTAAAAAATCGAATAATGGTTTAGTGATCGATATGAAGCGTAAAATCACGCGATCATGGAGATCAACCGAGATAATTAAGAGGTTCATATTGCCGCCATGTTCCGCTCATTCCGCATATGGTATGGTTTCGGGGGGGCTGTGCAAAGCTAAGGCTCAATTGCACGTACTTACATTGCACGAACAAGTCGAAGGGTCACCGAAAGCCAAGAAAGAAGATCTACAGAGTACTCGTGGCCAAACACTGTGGGCCAGTCGTCAAACGAGGGTGCACATGGAGGACTACTGAGAATATCTGATCCTCGTCTGCTGCGAATCTTCAACAACGCCTGCAAAGGAACGAGCTCCTAGCTACTGTCTTGTCTCTGTATCTGATGGCATTACGCTCGCCGCGGAGGAATGCCAACGGAGAATTCCCTCCATTGGACGCCTCCACCCACTCCGAAGGAGATTGAAAGAGATTCCACTAAGAGGGCTAGACATACGTGGGACGAGACCCGGGGGGCGTTGACAAAGAAAGCCGGTATACTTTATTTCATCTTGGCCTCACGCGATTATCCACGACTCGATATGGTAGCTTGGGTGCTAATTGCACTTGCTTCTGGCAGACCCGATTGTGCCTTTCTCTTTGTGTTTCGTACTTGCCTTCTCCAGACCTCAATCCCAACCAATCACTAGGGAATGTACTGTCGAACAGTTAGCTATCAACACAAGGGATTATCTTTAGCCGCCCAGCACCATTCCGCATCATTCGACAACCTTACTTCCTTATACATGGTCGGCGCTGCGTTCCATTGATCACAAGTATCACAGCTTCAGCTAATGAGCGTACCATGACGGACGACAAGGACTATGCTCAGACAACGCCGCCGCCACAGCCGTTCACCCCTCGCCGGCAACGAGCGCCTACAATTACTATCAACACTTCCCCAGTCAGTGCTTCCTTCTCACTAAGAAGACACCACCGTCCCACTGACGCAGTTTGCATTCATGTAGGGCGATCATATTGAGGAAGCTGACGAGAAGCCTGCTCCACTGCGGAGCGAGTCACCACATCAAGATCTCCGCGCGACTCATTCGTTCGACAGTAACCGCCCCACATCTGCCCACAATGTCTCCTCTCCCACATCCAAATCGACCGATCTTCGACCCCACAATTTCTTGGCTGTGCCAAATACCCGCTCCAGAGGGAACTCTGTTGATTCGGACGAGCCCGGTCATACACCAACAACATACAGTGGTGAGACTTCCGTGTCTTCCTTCGCCTCGACGGTGGAGGACAGGTCCAGCACGGCAGTATGTAATGATAATATAATTAACGACGGAGATGCGTTGAAAGCCGAAAATGAAGAGGCAGCCGTGGACTTCAAGGTGGAGGACAATAAATTTGCTTTTACACCTTGCCAAATGACCAAACTGCTGAATCCAAAGAGCTTTGGTGCATTCTATGCACTAGGGGGAATACGAGGCCTTGAGAAAGGGCTACGGACGGATTGCACTGCAGGATTATCTCTTGATGAGAAGCAGCTCGATGGCACCGTACCTTTCGAGCAAGCGGTAGCGATGGGCCGAAACAAGGACCAAGGAGAACCCCCCAATCGTCTTTTGACGAGGGCGACAACGACCGGATTTAGAAAACTCACAAGCGACTCATTCGCAGACCGCAAACGTATTTTCAAAGATAATCGCCTGCCGGAGAAGAAAGCCAAGAGCTTTTTGCAACTGGCCTGGATGGCCTATAACGATAAGGTTCTGATACTTCTGTCTGTCGCTGCCGTTGTCTCTTTGGCTTTGGGCATCTATCAGTCAGTAACCCCCCAGCCGGATGGCGGGGCATCAGTCGAATGGGTCGAAGGTGTGGCTATCATAGTAGCGATCGTCATCGTTGTGATTGTGGGGGCAGTCAACGATTATCAGAAAGAACGGCAATTCGTCAAGCTGAATAAAAAGAAAGAGGATAGGGATGTCAAGGTTGTCCGGTCGGGAAAGTCGCGAGTGATATCGGTGCACGATATTCTCGTTGGGGACGTGATGCATCTAGAACCAGGCGACATGATTCCAGTGGATGGCATCTTCATCACTGGACATAATCTCAAATGCGACGAATCATCTGCAACAGGTGAATCTGATCTGCTCAGAAAAACATCCGCTGATGAGGTCTATGATGCCATTGGTGCTCACCGCAACGTTGCCAAAATGGACCCTTTCATTATTTCTGGCGGAAAGGTCACCGAAGGTATTGGCACCTTCCTTGTCACTGCGGTAGGCGTCAATTCGAGCCATGGCAAAATCATCATGTCTTTCCAGGACGAATCCCAAACAACACCATTGCAGACAAAGCTCAACGTCCTCGCAGAGTGGATTGCCAAGTTAGGCCTTGGGGCGGGTCTCGTACTCTTCATAGCGACTTTCATCAGGTTCCTGGTCGAGCTCCATAATATCCAAGGAGGAGCAAAAGTCAAAGGACAGCGATTTCTGCAAGTGTTCATAGTTGCAGTCACGATCGTGGTAGTCGCCGTTCCGGAGGGGCTCCCCCTTGCTGTTACGTTAGCGCTCGCCTTCGCAACTACGCGAATGCTCAAGGAAGACAACCTAGTCCGGCTGTTACGAGCTTGCGAGACAATGGGAAATGCTACGACCATCTGTTCCGACAAGACTGGTACGCTCACTCAAAACAAGATGTCCACGGTTGCCGGTATCCTCGGAACGACTGCAAGATTTGGAGGTAAAAGAAGCCCTGATACATCAGCATCATCGTCACCCGACTCTCCTACCAAAGGCAAGGCAGCTGTGATTGGATCGGATACTCCCGATGTTTCTGTCGTTGATTTTGTCTCGTCACTCGCTGGCGATATCAAATTACTACTCAAGCAGTCAATCGCCGTCAATTCGACCGCCTTCGAAGGCGAAGATGAAAATGGCCAGTCTACATTCATAGGCTCAAAAACTGAAACAGCATTGCTCAGTTTTGCTCACGAACATCTTGCGATGGGGCCTGTCAATGAGGAGAGAGCGAGCGCGAACGTGGTTCAATTTGTACCCTTTGATTCTGGTAGGAAATGTATGGCGGCTGTGGTGAAGATCAACGACAAGCGGTACCGAATGCTAGTGAAGGGAGCATCGGAGATCTTGCTTGGGAAGTGCTCACAAATAGTGGACGACCCTACCAAAGGTATATCCGAGATCAATATGACGCATGAAAGTCTTGATACACTGGAGCAGTCTATAACATTGTATGCTTCACGGTCGCTAAGAACAATCGGTCTACTATACAAAGACTTCAAGGAATGGCCTCCGCGAGGCGTACCTACTCAGGAGGATGACCGCAAGCTCGCAGTTTTTGACAAGGTCTTCAAGGACATGATTTTCCTCGGGATCGTTGGAATTCAAGATCCTCTCAGGGTCGGCGTCGCCGATGCCGTCATAGCGTGTCAGAACGCCGGTGTCGAAGTACGCATGGTGACTGGGGACAACCTTCTGACAGCCAAGGCCATTGCCAAGGAATGCAACATTTACACAGAAGGGGGCGTCATTATAGAGGGGCCAGCTTTCAAAAAAATGAGTCGCAGGGAAAGGATTGCGATCATACCAAGGCTTCAGGTGCTTGCTCGGTCTAGCCCTGATGATAAGCGGGAATTGGTTGCCTTGCTCAAAGATATGGGTGAGACTGTCGCTGTGACTGGTGATGGTACCAACGACGCCATGGCTCTCAAAACCGCAGATGTCGGCTTCTCCATGGGTATTGCAGGGACCGAGGTGGCGAAAGAGGCTTCTGATATTATCTTGATGGATGACAATTTTGCCTCGATTGTCAAAGCAATCATGTGGGGTAGAGCTGTCAATGATTCCGTCAAGAAATTCCTCCAGGTGAGTTAATCCAACAATTTGCCCTGAATATTGCTGATCTTAGATAGTTTCAAGTCACAGTCAACATCACGGCAGTCGTACTCACCTTTGTATCTGCGGTGGCCAGCAGTACGCAGACATCAGTCTTGACTGCGGTCCAGCTTCTTTGGGTCAATCTGATCATGGATACGTTTGCTGCCCTTGCTTTAGCTACTGATCCGCCTACTGCCAGTATCCTGGATCGCAAGCCCGAGCCCAAGTCCGCACCCCTGATCACGATCACGATGTGGAAGATGATCATCGGGCAATCTATTTTCCAGCTCATCGTCACGTTTATCCTGTATTTCGGTGGCAGTTCTTTCCTTTCTTATCAAAGCGACCGTGAACAAGCGCAATTGCAGACTCTGGTGTTCAATACCTTCGTTTGGATGCAGATATTCAACCAATACAACAACAGACGACTTGATAACAAATTCAACATATTTGAGGGTATACAGCGTAACTGGTTTTTCATTGGGATTCAATTCATCATCGTTGCGGGTCAGATCATAATCGTAGAGATTGGGGGCGCTGCATTTTCTGCTCATCGGCTAAACAAGGCTCAATGGGCCTACTCGGTGGTGCTTGGATTTATATCCATACCAGTGGCCATCATTCTACGGCTCATTTCAGACGACTGGATACGAAGGTGCATTCCGTCATGGTTCCGTCGAAAGGCAGCACCCAAGGTGTTTGTGTCGGACGAGGAACGGCAATACGAGTGGAATCCAGCACTGGAAAGTATCCGGGCAGAATTGACGTTCATGAAGATGCTCCGTGGGGGCCGTCTGCACGTCCTCAAATATAAACTTCAACACCCCGTTGAGACATTACTACCTCGATCGCATTCAAGAGCCAGTTCGTCTCGATCAAGATCGCGAACCAACTCTCTACCTCAGACGCCAACGAACGAACAGAGTGATGCTGCTAGTACCCAGCCGCCTCACACACCAGAATCCCGAAGATCCATGGGGCGGAGGTCACGATCACGGTCAAATTCCGCTTTCGGTCCAGCTACTATGATGATGGCTACCGGAATCGTGGCTGGTAGTGTGGCTGGATGGTCTCCTATCGGCACAATTGGTAGGCGTTCGGGGGAGGGCTCAAGGTTCTCACAAGATGGCAGAGCTCAGCTCGAGGACCAGGAAGGCGTTGAGGTGCATCCTGACACAAGTCCACACGACCCCATCATTAGCAAACAGCCGGAAGCGAGCCACACACCTCCCAGTCAGGTCCCAGAAACCACGCCTCCTCCAGTGAAACCAGGGCCGTCAACACTGGCCCCGCCTCAGCCTGCTTGATGACAAAGACACATGATGCATTTCATTCTCCTACCTATGTTTTAGTATTATACACTTTCAGAGTCAGAAGCGCGGCAGTCACGACTAAAGCAATGGGCGCGGATTGTTGCTTTCAAAATTCGCATGGAGTGGTGTTTAGGAGTACAGAGCACACGGAGTTGAATGGACAATAAGAATGGGCGGCAATGATACCTCTTTAGCAAGTGAAGGGGAAGGAACAAGGTTAAATACTAAGCACGGCTCGCTGTACATAGCATCATGCTGTAACATAGCTTTCGGTTTCATCATGAAAAGATAACAAAACTTATCATCATGTTGGCTTGAGCTGCTGGGCGCACTTTTTAGATACGGCGCACTTTTTCAGGCAAGAAAAGTGCGCCGTAAAACTGCGCCGTAGAGAAATACTGCGCCGAGAACAGTGTGCCGGCCTGTTCCATGGCTTTAAGATTTAGTTATGTCATAATCGTGCGTTAGATGAAAGTCACGATGTGTATTCCAACCGATCTGCGTAGCATATTCCTCCCAAAGCCAGCAAAGTGTTTGTCAAGCACGCCCTTCTTGTCATTGGCTCTAGCGTTGGTGCCAAGCGAAGGGATTTTCTAAGCCTGGCGCAGCTCTATCTATCACCGGCTGGGGCTATGGTCTCTGTGAAAGGTAGTTGATGGAATGGATTTCTAGACGACGATGATGTAGGGGAGGAGTCTTGGGCAGTGCCTCGATGGCTTAGGGGGTGGGAAGGGAAGGCTGGAAGGGAGGGGTATGATTGGTGGTTGATTATACTTGTTGTGATGCACACTTCGATGATGACGCTTGTCGTCTGCAGTATAGCTTGAGCTTTGTCTGAGGTTGGGAGTCTTATCCTCCGGGTCAAGACAAGCTTGTACGAGCTCCATGAGCCAGTATGTATTTCTTGTCCATGTAGCCCGTGGCGGAAACGATTAGGCCAGCGCGAGTGTCCTTCAAATATATACGTGCACTTCTCGAAGATTGCAGAAGCACATTACATTTTGCCTCGAGTGAGATAAACGGATAAGATCATTTCATGTTGTTCAGGTTACGCGAGCACCTAGCAGGATGACTTGGTGTGTGCTTCTTCACTGCCAAGGGTTCGCAGACGGACCTGAGATGCAAGCCGGCGATTTCGTATATGTTCTAAAGACCAAACATTACCTTTGAAATTTTCGGGCCATGGTCCGATGGATGTGGATTGGTCGCACAGGACTCAGCTAATATAAGACCGCAGCACATGAAACATAGACATCTGGATTTGGAAAGATGACATCTTGATATATTTCGGGCACATGATGCAAACCCGTTTTTTCTGCATGAACGTTCAAAAGGTATGAAAGAACTGAACATGGCCGGACAATAACTGTAAACCGTGAACAGCGCTAAGCAAGGACATTACATTCTCGCAGACTCAACCAACATAGTTCCTTTGATGGTGCTTGATGTTTAGAGACGGCCCACTTGGCTATTTTAGTGTATGTCTGCGTCTTCAATGACGATCCGATAGTGTAGACAAGTGAATGCCAAAATTGGTGGTTGACAAGGCAAGGCAGGCGGGATAACCTTGGTCGTTCTCATGCAACACTCTGCAACACTCCATGCTTCACTCGAGAACTCCTCAACTTCCCATCTCCTCTTGCAGCTTATGTTTCTATATCAAGAAGATGGAAGGAAACTGAGCACTGATAGGAGGGGGACGCTACCAGGCGATCCATAGAGAGCGTAGTTTTTTAAGGACGGCTTGAATGGGGGCGGGGTTGGTCGCAGTGCTTCTCCGGAGTATGATGGGATAGATTGCGCTGATGGTGCTTATCTAGGAGCAAATCTGATGCAGTCGACGCAACTGTGCAGGGACCACAGAATGGTATGCACTCTGATGTCGGCAACAAGCCCAAGCGGATGAATAGCCGCCAATTGCCCGGTGATTGGCGTCTCGATATCCTGAGCTATAGTCGACTGGCTGAAGCTACTCAGTACAGCATTGCTAGTTCGACTGTAGTCCTAGTTCGACCCCGTGGGGTAAGGGATGGGGACTGGTACAGATATACTACCTACCCACCCACAGACATGTGGCCGCTTATCAGGTTCTGTGCTCAGACCATATCGACCTTCCAAATTAGGTAGCAGTTCGTATCGTCATTCTTCACTGCCATAGCGTTTAGAAGATGAACTTTCCAATAGGTTGAAGGTTAGGCGTACTAATACGCTTACAGATAGAAGGACCCATTCCTTGTTGTGGCAACTCATCGAAGACTCTTCAGAGAGGAATACGAGGCACTCTTTAGACCCTTGATGATTGACTCGTCAGTCCATCCGCAACCAATCGCAGAGGTGATACACAACAATTGTGAGAAGAGGTGTTTCGTCCACCGTTGCAGATGACCAACGATTTCACAACTTTCTACCGCAGATTGGCGAGATGTGCGTTTCGAGGGTCGACCATCTCACACTCTTTTCCTCGGTTCTTTTGACTTGTCGGCTTGCCTTTCGTATTTATCCATAGCGCTAGCCAATTAGTACACTTTCAGCGCACCAGCATTGGCAAAGCATCTAACAACCATACAGGCGGTCATATTAGGAGCCGGTTCCTCAACGTCAAGGATCGGTGAGAGCATCTGCTGATGGTAAAGTTCTCCGAATACGCCTGGGTTCTGGCAATGTTAGTCTGGGCCGCGTTTCTAATCATGGACAATATGAACATGGCGGCTCATGCATGGCGGTACCTTTATAGTCTTGCTCGTTGCTCCTGCCATGATAGCAGCTATCCTCACGGCATGATGCATAACGCACATACATTGCAGCATTCTCATGCTTCGGAGATTGGCAAGGACGACGCGCCCTCCCGAAAGATGGATCAGTCTGTAGGTGCATGCCCCAGATCTAAGTCTTGATCAGGCTGTTGTGCCTCTATAAAACCCCTGCCTTTGTTCCAGGGCTTTTCTGTTGTTATAGAGTATACCCACGCCCCACGACCAGGGCTTACCCCAGCATATCACTTAGTCCCCTGAAGCACATTAGCATTCGCGTTCATTTGCCTACCAGCCCGTACGAAATGAGGTATCTCCGATGAACCCCGCTTTTCCTACCTCACTTCTCGTTCCGTCCTCGTTCCAAATTTCTGGGACCGCTTTCCTTGTCGGACTTCATGCTCTGAGTTTCAAATCACCTCGTATCATACACTTCATGTGTAGCATGGATCGTGAAAGACTCTTCGGAGTCCAGGCATTCGCTCGTCCATCCTGCTGTTGGAACATCAGGGCACTAGCTTCATGTTGACTAACTTCCTCCATAGCGACCCAAAATCCCGGGCCAAGCCCAAACACTCTGGAGCTCAAGGTTCCGATGGGGGCCTCAAACCTCCTTCAGATCCTGGGAAATACCTACCAGGCAGTCAGGAGTACCGGGACGCTCTCGCCAAGGCCAGTGGCGACGGTCCTCGACAGGCCATGCCGGTGCGGCAGTGGATCCATGATTGGGGACGGACCTGGGAGCTTCCAAGCAAGGATGGAGGCAGTTGTGAGTTGTGATTCCCCTCCTGATATTGAAGGTGGGCTAATGGCATGCAGCCAAACCCAAGATTTGAGTACTCAAAGAACGAGTCACATATCCTTGCTGAAAGTATTCTGGAGAGTCCACACCCGGCAACATGATGATAATTTTACGGTCCTTACATGATTCGATGACAGGCTTGGGTCAGAATAAGTATCTGATCCCGTGATAGCCAATAATGACGACAGCTGTGGAACTTGGGACAGCACTTTGCAGGAACACACTGCAATTTGGGATTTCTTCTTGATTTCTTTGGTATCGAAAGTGTACTAAATAGTATGTAGCCATTGGCAGCACAAGCATCATCTTGTTTTCATAGTACTCTCGCTTTCAATTGGGAAGGACTCACAAGAGCGACCAAAGTCAATAGACTATGTACTCACTTCGGAGGTGTTGCAAGCTTGACAAGGACCTGTGAGCTTAAGGCCTTTTCGAACGCAGTCCGATCATTTGTAGTTTGCCGTCTGGTAGCGAGCTCGATCTGAATTCGTTGAGGCTGAGGTTCAATTTTGGTCTCTTTCTGCCACTTGGCCTCTTAGTGATCCATGCATTTCGCGTCATCCATCAAGACCCGATGAACTCTCCTAGAGCAATAGCCGCTATCACACCAGCTCCAATCAACTGCGGATTTTGTTGAGTTGAGGTGCCATCCGTACCATCGAGAGGCAGACTCAATAAGGCTAGTCTAACCGCCGTGCCGCCCACTATAGTAATTTGCAAAGCCATTGATTTAACGCTAGTGGCCCGTAAATCGTCGAACGTCCCCTACTAAAATTAGGTGGTAAAGCCTTAATGATATATGGTCGTATTTATAGGCTATATAACTCTTATTTAATATCTAAATAAGTTATATAAAGCTATAGACTATCCTATATATCTAATCCTTAATATTTTAGTCCTAGCTTATAATCCTACTATTACCGCCCTTACTATTATTATAGTTCTACCTATTATACTAGCTATTAAGGAGTATATTAGATATAAGTTTAAGCTTAGTTATAGTAATAATTAGATTACTATTATATATAAGGTTAATATTAGTACCTTAAATTATATAAAATATACCTAGAAGGATAAGGATATAGTTTACCTCTTATTCCTAATACCTTAGCTAGGACGTAATTATCTTATTAATAACCTATTATAAGAGGAGCTCCTTATATACCTAGATTAGCGCTTAATAGCTTATCTAAATAAGATAGCCTAGTTCCTTTATAATAAGTTTAAAGTCTTAGTTAATAAGTTAATAATCTAGTAGTATTTATAATAGTTAGGCTAGTTAAGGAAGAATATAAGGAAGATAGCTTAGTAGTATAATTAAGGCCTTAAGAACTTATAATTTATATAGCTAGCTAGCTAGTAAGCTAATTAACTTATCTTCCTTAATAAGAGTATTATATATAAGTATATTAATAAGGTTATTAGCTCCTTTTATACTTATATATTAAGGGTAAGATCCTAGGTAATAGATATTATAAGTAGGTACCTCTTAATAAAATATTATATTAGATATAAAGCTTAAAATAATTAAAGAGGTAGAGTATCCTACTTATATTTATAACTAATAGTTACCTCTTATACCTTATCTATTAAAGCTCTATTAAAGCCCTTATATTTAATAACTTTATTTACTCCTAGGTTCTCCCTTATTATAATTATATTATTATTAGTAATTTATTATTAGTAATTATAATTAATAATATAAGTATTTATTAGAACCTAGAGCTAGTTAATATAATAGATAAGGCTAGAGTTAAGTTAGCTTATTTACCCTTATATTTATTAGATCTAAACCCTATTAAGATATTATTTACTATTCTAAAGGGCTAGATTAGGAAATATTAGGATATTACTATTATATATAAGGAAGATAGATAATATAAATACTTTTTAAAGCTTATAATTAAGGCCTAGATAGGGTAGGTAAACCCTAGTAACCTATTCTAAAAGTTAGGTATTATTTATAAGGGATAATATATAGAAGGTAGAGATTATAAGCTAATCTAGTATTATATACTTTATAAATACTATATAAAGGCTTACTACTATTATAATAGTTAAGTATTTAAATAGTTTAACCTATTAGACTTAATAGGACTAAGTAGTTAGTTATTATATATATTATTATAGTTATTAAACCCCTTACTATCTACGCCCTTATCCTACTTAATACTTATTAGGACGTAGCTATATTAATATCCTAATCTAGGTAGTAGAGTAACCTTACTAGGCGGGGTAATAGGAGGTCTAACTAAATACCTATAATAATAAGGTAAGGGCCTATTAGGAAGCCTAGTTATAGATTAATTATATAATATAGTCCTATCTCTTTTATAACCCTATTAGCTAATACCTCTAGCTAGATATATATTAATATTATACTTAATATTAAGGGTAATTTATAACTCCCTATTAGACTTCTACTCTTATATTAAGTTTATAGTAAGGCCTTTATTTATAAGCTTATTATATATATTATCTAGGTTAACTATCTTATTTATAAGCCTACTCCTTTTTATCTACTTAATAAACTTAGTAAGATTACCCTTAATAGGGCTACTCTAAATATTTATTAAAGGTACTAGTATAATAAAAGGTCTTAGAGTATAAGAGGCTCTTATTAGTATTATTATAAATTATAATTAAAGGCTAGATAGCTCTTATACTTACTCCTTAAGCTCCTTTTATAGCTCTAAGGTTTATATATTTTATAGGGTAGGTAGGAGGGTAGGTAGGAGGGTTAGTAGGAGCTAAATTAGTAGGGTAAAAGCTCTATTATAAGGAAGATATAATATAAGAGTAGGTTATTAAAATACTCCTTTAAAAATATTATACTAATTATATAGGGGAGCTACCTAGGGGTAACTTTTAAATAGGAAAGGTAACCCTATCTATTACTCCTTTAATTACTCCTTCTCTTTTAACTTGATCTACTTTTTTATATATACCCTTATATCTCTTATAAATATAACTAGAGGGGTCTACTTTATAATCCTTCTAGTATTATCTTATAATATAGTACTAGCTTAAAGTATTACTTATTTTATTATAAAGAAGATATAATTTAAGTTATTATTAATCTAGTAGAATACTTTAGGTATAGTATTATTTAAATACCTTTTATTAGTATATTTTAATATTAATAATATCTCTTTATAGAGCTTTTAAATAGGGCTCTTATTTTTAATTTTATACTCTTATAAAAGAGCTTTTATAGGATTACTAGGAGTAGGAGTTATAATATAACTATTAGGGTAAATAAGTTATTATTAAGTTATTAAAGTTATTATAGAAATATTATTTATAAGTTAAGTATAAAATCTAAATATAATATTAATATTAAGGCTATTAAAACCTTTATTATAAAAGTCTTAAATCTCTTACTTTATACTTTACTATTAATAAGGATCTAGGATATTAATTATATATTAATATATCTTAAGTAATTTATTATAACTTATAATTACCTTAATTAATACTAAATAAACTTTAATAAGATAATTAAGTAAGAGTATTTATATAAGATATTCTTATTTAGACCTTTATACTTTAAAAGGAGGTTAATTATAACTTAAGTCTTATATATAAGACTACTCCCTAGTTATATTTTCTAGAGTATCTTTTTTAAGGATTAATTTTAGGTATATTTTAAACCTTACTAGCTTAAGCTCCTTAATTTCTATAGCTTATAAGGGTAATAAGGAATTATTTATAACAGTAACTTATAAGGGATATATAAAATTATTTATAATAGTAACTTAAAAGAGAGATATAGCCCTAGCTTTTCTAGTTATAATAGTAGTATAAGTAGTAGTAATATAATTTTTAATCTTAATTAAATTATACTTAAAATTAAGGTTTTTACCCCTATTAAGTTTAAGACTTAATATATTATTAATTATAAAAATAGTAGTATTATTTAGAGCTAGAGTTTATAAGTTACTTACTCTTATAAAAAGATTACTAGCCTTATTCTTAAGCTTATATTATTAAGTAGCCTAATTAGGATACTAGGAGCTAGATAAATAATCTTATATAGATTCTACCTTATTTCTCCTCTTATCTTTTAGTAAATAATAGCTAAGTAATTATAACTAGATAGAGGGTATAAAGTATTTAAAGGGCGACTTAAAGGGTATTAATAGTATTTATTTTAGAGTATTTATAACTTATTACTTTAGGTTTAATACCTATTCTAGGGTTAGCTAGAAGTTTTAACTTAAAGGTAGAAGAGAAGAAGGAGGAGGTAGAGGTATACTTAATTATAATATATTAAGAGGTAGAGGTAGACTTAATAAGAGTAAGTTAGGAAGAAGGGATATATTATAAGACCTTATTAATAATTTAGGCCTATTAAGTTATAAATAAGGTATTTATAATTAAGCTTAGGGCTTTATAAGAAGTCTAAGTAATAGTAATCTTACTTTAAAAGTACCTCTTAGAGTACCTCTATTAGTAGTTAATATACTAGGTATAATATTAGGCCCTAAAATAATACTCCTAGTCTTAGCTATAGTATCCTTAAGCTTATTACTAGAGGTATACTTCTAGGTACCTCTCCCCTAAAGTTAAGGCTTACTTATTAACTATAATTTAGGTTATAAATTAGGCTTATAATAAGCTTCTATCTACTTAGATTTAAGTAGCTACTTATTATACTAAGGAGTTATAATAAGTATATTAAAAGTAGTAGTAGTAGTAAACTTTATAAGGATAAGATATAGGGTAGTAAAAGACTATATAAGTAGTAATTAAGCTAGTTAATTATATTATTATAAAGTTATTATATAGATAGTATATTACTATATATTATTAGGACCTAGTCGCCTAGTAGGAATAATAATAGTATAGTAGTAGTAATAGTAGGATAGTAGGATTATAGGCTAGGATTAAAATACTAAGGATTAGATATATAAGATAATTTATAGCTTTATTTAGATATTAAATAAGAGTTATATAGCCTGTAAACGCGACTATATGTCGTTAAGGCTTTACTACCTAATTTTAGTAGGGGACGTTTAATGATTTACGGGCCACTAGCGTTAAATTAATGGCTTTGTAAACTGCTGTAGGATTTAGCCACAATGGGAGAATGGCTGAGTGTTGCCATACGGATAGGACCTCAAAGCTTCACGGTGCGTGCTCCGAAGTGTCCTTCGATATCCCTCTGTTTGACATTGCTAATCGGAAGACTGAAACCATCAATGCCAGCAGTGTAACTCACCTGAAACAAAAACACCCGAGGAGTGATTGCCTCGATCAAAGATGGGCAGCTGAGACGTTGAAGTTGACGTTTCACACCATGAGGCTGTCCTCTTATTCTCCGCCTCCACCAACCTAATAATCCTCGGTGCAGGCTTTGACGCCCTTGTCGGCGTCTTCGGGATCTTGTAGAGCTCATGGTCAGATAAGTACTCCTCTCGCTACTCAGTCTCATCACAATTCATGATGTTCCTCATTGTTATCTATCTACTCTCCTTGTTGCGTACGTAGACCGTTCTGTGCACATCTTGGCTTTCTATTTCTATTTTTGCTCAAGAAGACTTGGTCCGACCTTTTCCGCATCTTTCTGTGAAACTTTGTAAAGTTTTGGATATCTTCAACATGTATACTTCATACATCTCAAGCGTTGCTTTGGCTCTGCTTTTATTTTTGCGCGGTTCTTCTGCCCTGGTGGCCAAGCGAGCCATTCGAGCTCCTACATTCTCTGTCTCGACGTACCCTGGGGTAGCCACCGGATTTCCACATGTCGGTAGGGACGGCGGAGGCGGTGGTGTACTCAACGGGAAGAATATAATCGTCTACTCGGACACCACAACAACCAACGCGAAAGGAGGCATGGCCAATTTCAGCTCCAACTCCTACGCCTTCGTGCCAAACCCAAAGGATCCTTTGAAATTGCAAGACTTTGGAACTGCCGAGAAGCCGGAGGTTCCCGTCGAAGTGGTGCCATGGCACGGCACCGAGACCTGCCAGAACAATTTTATATGGCCAAACAGTAAGCCCGCAGAGATAGTATCAACGACGGAGAAGCTGCCTAACCCAGACACCCGCAAGACCCCTTCGTGACCGAGAACAACAACCCAATGGCTACACAAGCATACGCCATCTATTCCGTCGGCAAACGCACACCGAACGGCGACGGTTCCTTCCTCTACAACACCCTCGTCTCGATCTCAGCCTCTCACAACGGCCTAAAAATGACACGAGCCGTTCCGCAACTCCATCCTATCAACGGAGTCCAATACGGCGGCTTCGCCGCTGCGTCGCACAATGACGGGAACTTATATCTCCTCGGTGGAGACGGCGCGGGAGGTCTCAAGTTGGCTCGCGTTCCGTGGGACGGTGCGACGCAGACTTCGCAGGTGAGATCTTCATATGCCAACGCGCCAAACACCATCGATGATACTTAAATCCCTAACATCCGCAGTACACATACTGGACCGGCACCAACTGGGTCTCCTCATCCTCATCCGCAGAGACACTAGTGAAGACGATAGCCGGCGCCCAGTATTCCAGCGGCGACGTATTCTACTCCTCATGCCATAACACCTGGCTTCTCATCTCCCTCACCACATTCACCAATCAAATCTATATCCAATACTCCATGGGAGGCCACATCGTCGGACCTTGGAGCATACCTCAGTTGCTGTGGGATTCCGTCCCCGCCATCGGGTCGTTTGGCAATTATGCGGCTCATGCCTATCCGCAATGGTTGGGGACGGACTCGGACGAATTGATTATTAGTTGGACGTATAATACGAATGCGACCCGGATGGCGTTGGTGACTTTTTTTTGAAGGATTTGGAGGAGAGGGTTGGAAGAGGAGGGTGCGGTGGTTACTTTGATTTACTTTTGCTGTTGGGTGAGTATGTTTCGGATGTTGGGCGTGCGATCTATCTTTCTTTTGGCTTGTCATCTATATATATCGGTTCGATGAACCTATCATATAAGTACCTCAGCGAGGTAACACGCTAGCTACGAAACCCTTCCTAGCTCCCGTATTGCACGCATTATGGCAATCATCTTCTCCGTTGTATTCAAGCAAGCAGTCCGCACTTTGCCTTCTATCAGAGATCGGCTGTGAAATGTCAGGTATGTATGCAGTATGCGACGTGTATTTTCAGCGCTGCATGTTGGATGAATTACTCTTCCATATCGCTTGATCCGGGTTCCGGATAGCCAAGGTGAGTCGGCTTGTCTACGAAGATCTGTGCGAAGTTCTCGGCTAGCGAATGGCCGCTCGGAGAGCCGGCAATGCTGTGTACTTCGTCATGGTGCAGCTTGAAGCAGCCGGAGATTTGAGCAGATATGAATCCTAGTCCCTGTGTATCCGAGGGCTCAAGCCACAGGCGATAAGCCTTACCTACCCTACCATATAGAACCTCATCTTCCCCCTACCATCATTCCCCCTTCGCCCTCCCAAACGGACACCCCCTCATCCTCTCCTTCACCAACCTCTCTCTCGACTCTCTCGCATACCCCTCTCCCTTCCCCCTCATAGCCCTCGGCCCAATCTCATGGATCTTGTACCCCTTCGGCCAAAAGTCCTCGCCTCCATCTCCCGGCACCGGAAGTCCCATGATCCACGACGTCCACGACTGAACACTGAACCAGCGGTTCCAGATGGTAGGTTTCACGTACCAGGGCACCGTCTCCCAGGTGTTCATAAAGTATCGGCCTTCTGCGGATGGCTGGTCTGTGGGACCGTGGACGCGGAGGAAGAATGGACGGGGAAGGAAGAGGTAGCGGAGGAGGAGTTTGCGGATTGTAAAGACGGCAGAGATGAGGGTGAAGTAGATTTGGGGCGGTCTCTCGAATCTGGATAGTATGCCATCAGCATTGCAATTGCTTCCGAAGAATGTACTTTGACACGGTATACGAACATCATAGCCGCCCTCAGCCTATCATCCATGAGCGCACTAACGGCCATCCTCCCATACAGCTTCATCGCCTTCGGCACGCCCCACAGCAGGATAGCCACGGTCTGCTCGGCCGTCTTCCTATTGCTCTCATCCGGCACCATACACTTCTTTTCGTACTCCAGGCCCCACTCCATAACCTCCTCCAACCACTCCAAACCATCCCTCCACCCCTCTCCATCTTTACCCCCACTCTTCAAATTCTCGTATCCAATACCCATCGCGTCTCCCATACTTTTCCAAAAGGTACCCATAGCGCACTTCTCGAAATCCTCCAATTGCCGCCACTCATACTTGTCTATCCACCTCACCGGCTCTCCTGCGAAGAGCGAAAGGGTATACAACATGTCATCATCCAGTATCTTTCCGCTCTTCCGATACTGATGGTGGATATAATTCATGCGCCCCACAGCCTCGATGCTTCGCTCGCTTTGGGGATGATATCCTGCGAATTCACCGACCAACACCGTCGTGTCCACGTATCTCTTCGTCGCGGTCGCTTTCTCACTGAATTCGCTCGTCTGTATGAGTAGCTTGGACACCGACGGTATGCCATAGGTTCGAAAGAGAGCGAATTGTAATGCTTTTTCGTATGTGAAGGGGAATTCTACTTCGCCGAGGATTTGCTGTATATAAAAGGCATGCTCGTTGGTCATGGAGCTGAAGGAGCGACGGGTAGTGTAGGGGTACCGTCCGAGAGTTTGACGGAGGCGCTGATAACGGAAGAGAGCAACGAGGGTGGGGTAAGCGATAAGGAGGACGAGCAAGTATATCGAGGAGAGGTTGGGGTGGTAGAGGTGAGAGAAGTGCGATCCATGATCAGTAGCTTCGCTCGAATTCGAGTAGAGAGCATCCATGGCAACCTTGGTGATTTGGAGAAGTCTTAGGAGATCGAGGGGATATGCATTTAACTGTAAGCGATCCCATAAACGATGTAAGCACTAAGCACTTCAGCTGCCCGGGCTTGGCACGTGCATTATCTGAACCACCAGTGGCCCGGCCCGTGCTTTAGCCACCCGCTTTTTGGCGCATCTGAAATTGCATATCAGATTATGTTTGTCCCAGCAGACAAAATGAAACAAGGACTTACACGAGAGTCATTCAAAGCCCCTCAATCGCCAGTAAGAGCCTTGGCGACTGGTGGTCCCGATCAGCAGAGAAGAAAAGAGAGAGAGAGAGATTAGAAAGAAATACCTGATGGCGCCACTGATGGTTCAGAATGCTAAGGTATGTACTAGTACTTCCATGTCGTGCATGCTAGATACCAGTGGCTCCGGCACCGAAAAGCGGCCCGCAAGTAAGGTATTCTAGGGCGGATGGGCCGACGTCAAAGCAATTCTATGTTTCATCCACGAGTCGACTGTCGTGATATAAGGTCATGCCTCTCACAATCGTTGATCTCACAACTTCAAGCCCGCCATTTGGGATACCAACGGGCTCTCGCCTCCTCGCAGACACAGTTCTGAGAAACTCTATTGAGACCGCACCCATAGATCAATTGCGCTTAACTTTGTATGCAATTTGTTCCGAATCTACGACTGCAACTGCTACAGCGCGGAGCCTCTTGGTCACACCCCGGGGTTCTTTGAATAAAGAGGACAACCCAAATAGAGAGAGTAGCGCGAATGAAGAGGAAGAGGATGATGACGAAGATGACGAAAGCGATACCGAAGAAGACGACGAGGATGAAGAGGACGAAGAAGACGAGGAAGAGGAAACAGCCAAAACTCGCACCCGAAAAACACCTAGAGCCTTAGTATGTCGACTTTGCCTAGAAGACTACAACGTAAACTCCAAAGGAAGATCCGATGAATGTATTACTCATCCCGGTAAGTCTAAGCACACATACACAAGGCGAGAATACTCAGTACGACACAGGAGACAAGGAGGCAGACTGGGACAGCGATGTATGGTGCGACTGGGACGAAGACTGTCACGGGAGGATCGAAGACCAAGGCGATGAATTTCCGGCAGGGTTCACCTACACATGCTGTGGTGAGCCGGGCGACGCGGAGGGCTGCGGTGTTGGCAGGCACGAGGAGTATGTTGGACATGGAAGACCGTATAAGCGCGTGCGATACTAGTCGTGACTCACTCTCGTCTATATGCTGTAGCCGATCTCCAAATGGTATCTCTAAACCCCGTTCAGTATCTGTCTTGTCAACGTGGGTGGAAAGTTCCGATTTAGCAGAGTACCTTGGAGAGGACTTGTCTGCTCATAAGACCCACGCAGGGTTACCTGTCCGGTTCCGTGGTGTGCCTTGCTGTTTTGCCCCTCAATCTGTATTGCTTTTTGCATCTTGCCATCCACGCCCGTAGCCTTAACGGCGGCGCACGATGGAGGGTTTGTAAGGTCAAGTTCCCGGCACCCATATTCCATTTCTGCGATTGTGCTTGACCTATTCTTGGACATTGACATGAAAGAGGTATTCCGAATAATCAATGTCTATCATCCAGAGGGAAACATATGCGCTATCACATCACTTATATTGGAGCAGCGTCCAGCCTGCACGCTCCTACTCTCCCGCCGTGTGCATACGCTATGAAATGGAAGGGGTATATCCGCTAAGCACAAATAAAGTCCAATTTTAGACGAAGTGAAGGAACCCGTCTGTCTGATACCCACAAGCCCAACATCCTTCGCAATGCTCCAATCCGTTCACAAATAATCAAGAAGGATTTTCAGCTGCCTAGCTTCCTACTACATTGCTCTTACTATTCCACCCAACCTCGGTCCGAACGGCTCTTCGCCCTCTCCAGCCATTCTACTTCCCTCGATGCCTTCGTCGCCAAATCCGGACACCCTCTCGTCAGCATCAAGATCATAGCTCGCTTTTCTCATCAGCGGAGGCGTTACAGGGTCCTGTTGCAGTCTCATATCATTGCGAAAACTAAAGTCCTGCCTGGGTGTGCTCGGAGGCCGGACGGGACGCTTCGAGGCTGAACCAATTGGTTTCGAATTTCCAGCTATAGGAGGCGTAGTACGCATGCTCGTCTTGGGAGGTGTCATCAACCCGGCGAAGAAGCCCTGTGGTGAGGATTTCGAGGGTGTCTGCTGCACGGTGCTATTCGCAAGGGCGCCCATACTACCAAAGGCCGGATCTCGCCCCTTTCGCCAGTTGCCCCACGCTGCTGCCGCAGCTAGTGGGAGCGCTTTCGGACTTGCCGCCATGCTAGATATGGTGGCTAGCGAAGGGAAGCTCTGTCCTCCTGCTAAAGCACGTTCTTTCTCTTGCTGCTCCATTTGCAAATTAGCTTTGAGGCGGATGGCAGCGTCTTTAACGGCTTCGCGGTCGTAGGACGACTGGGAGAGGGTGCTGATTATGTCTTCCAAGTCGTCAATGCGAACCCCGAGGAGCTCGCGCAGCCAAGTAATTTCGATTTCAGCATCCTTGAGCTTTGCTGGAGCATTTGTGTCGCCAGCAGCGGCATTGGCCTCGAGTTGTTCGATTCGGACTTCGCGCTCCTGGAGCTGTTCTTGTAGGACAAGTATCGATTCACGAAGAGCCTGGGGAGAGACTTTCTCTGGTATGTCCGAGGCCTTGGCGATTTGCTGAGTTTTGCGGCTGGAAACAGGACTGCGGGTGGCCTTCCTGGATTGAGCGGCCTGAATTGCGGCATGAGCGGCTGATTTGGCTATTTCCAAGTTTTCTTCAAGATGGGTAATCTTATCATGGTAATAGACGACCTTTTCATCTGACAAACTGAGGCGATTGCCATAGTAAGTCTCTGCTCGCTGTTTGTCCTCAAGAGCGTTATACAAAGCACGCTCATTCTGGGCCATCATCTCCCTGAGGATCTGTTCGTGGGAACGAGATTGATCCTGCAAGGCGGCCTCCCTCATTACAGCAGCTTCTCGAAGTCGTGAATTCGACATCTCTTCAAGCCCAAGGGCATGCTGGGCTCTGAGGTCTTCCGCGTTTGTCGTGAACCCTTCGATCTGGTGATGGAGTCTTGCGATGACGCTCTCAAGATCCGCACGGACAATACTGACCTGAGTTTTGGCAGCCTCAATCTCAGCTCCCATCAATATACGTGTACGCTGAACTTCCAATTTGCTGCTTTCTCTTACGTCGTGAGCATCACCTTTGAAGCGAGCTGCAGTTTCCTGATGCTCGTGGCATTCAGATTGCAGCTCAGTGACCGCGCTCTGGAGCTGGACGTTGGCTTTCTGGATCTGCTCAAGCATCGAGCGAGACTTCATAGCCTCCTTTCCTTGAGTCTCGAGTCGTTCAATCTCAAGTTCCAGTCTCTCTCTTGCTCGACCTTCTGCTTCGAGCCTTGCACTCAGAATATCAAGCTTGGAACTATGCTCCTGTTCGCCACCTTTCCACCGAAGTTGATCTGCTAACGTGTCTAGTGATGCTTGGCTCATCTCCTCCTGCAAGCGGCTGAACCTGATTCGAAGAGCTTGGCGATCTTCATTACTTTCGTCAATTTCGGCCTTGAAAGAGCCGATGTTCCTTCGAAGATCTTTGTTTTCATGCCTTGCATCGTCAATCTCTGTTCGCCACTGTTCGTGTGATAATCTATATTCTGCCAAGGTGTCCTCCATTGCCGTGTTTTTATCTGAGAGCTGCAAGATGGTCTTCTGCAAGCTTTGTTCGGAGCTCTCAAGCATTGCAGTCCGCTGCAACATCTCTTGTCGTTCTTCCGAATACTCTTCCAAGCTACGCTCGGTAGCCTCGGCCGATTCGCGTTGCTCAGCAGCATCCTGTAATGCACCGTGAAGAAGCCGTTGGTGGTCCGCCAAAGCATCTTCTGTAGCTCTCCGAGCTTTCAATTCGTCATCTGCACGACCTTCTGCGATCTTGAGCATACTCTCCAGGCCGGCAATCTGAAGCTGACTCTTCTCGGCTACTGCTGCAACTGAGCTCGACGTAACAGGAGCAGATCTCCCTCGAAATTGTTTGGCAAAGACTTCCTCCACGATGGTCTTGATGGCCGCAGCGTCAGATTGCGCTGGTGAATTTGACCCTAGCATTACTTTTAGATCTTTGACTGCATCCATCACTTCTACTAATTGGGTCGCCGGCGCAAAGGTTCGCTGGGCTGCAAGAATCTCATTGACGGTGGACTTGAGCTGATCGTATTTGCGATCCCTCGGTGGCGATTTGAGATTCGATGGAGAAGGCTCCTCGGTATCTCCTTCATCGTCGGCATCACTATTCACAGCTGCAACAGCATCCGAGCTCCGCGGCCTTCGGCTAGCTGACCTGCTTGACATTGTTGCAAGGGATTGTTGAATTCCAGACAATACTTGTTCTAGAGGACCCAATCTTTGCTGAACGACAGTATCCACTACATCATTGACACGATTATCGAAGAAGCCAGTTCTTGAGCGAAATTTGTCCTCGTCGAAAGAAGAGATTGCGTCATTCCAGTCGCTAGGTGGCGTACTGCCCGGGCTGTTCAGACGGTGTACTGGAAGTGCATTTCCAGACGGCCATGAAGGGCTGTGCAAAGGATTATTGGCAATATTTCGTGCTATCTTTTCAATTTTCTCGATTGCAGAGGCATCAGCACTTTCGGAATCTGTTTGTGGCTGATACTGCACCGTACCACGTAATCTGTTCGGGCTGGGTGAAGGTGCATCGCTCCTCATGTTGACAGAAGGAAGCAAGTGAGGGGTCCTGGACGTGTTGTATAGCTCATGTGTTAAGTCTCGTACTGGGCTTCGCGACATATGATGGTGCTCGCGAGCCGTGGACCGCACTGGGCTTATACTGCGGCCGCGACGTTTGAAAGGACTAGGTTGTCGCTCAAAGCCACGATCCGAGTCATCATTGAGGTGCTTCATCATGATATCAAGCTCGTCATATGACGGCTCAAAATATCTTACGCCCTCAATGATGTCCTGCCTCGCGTGATCCACACGATCGATGCCATCTTCATGGTGATTTCTATCCTGAATTCTATCCAGTGGCGATGACGGATAGCCAGAACTACGACGGTCAAGAGCTTGTTCGAAAGCGGGTCTGTATTGGGGGGATTTCCCAAGAAATTGCATTGTGGCATTAGCAACGTCGTTAGGCGTTGGATCAAGGTGATGGGAAGCCTGCTTCCGTGAAGGCGCCGGCTGCCTCGCAGCGTTGAGTCCTGCAGCGTCATCAATGTCTTGAGAAGAGTGAGGCTCAAATGGCTTTCCATTGTCGCTGAGAGAGTCATCATCTCTCATGAGGTCAGAAGCTTCAGTTGCAGACATATCATCAACGATTTCCTCTAATAGATCAATTGTAGCCTCTAGAGTGGTGGTTTCAGCTTTTTCGGTCCCGGGTGATAATGTGCTACTGGAGTAGGGCGATCTATCTTCATCGCCATTGCTCAATGATGGGGTTCGCTTCGGAGACGCGAACAGAGGAACCTCGTCACCATCCTCAAGACCGCGTCTTATCCTCTTCTGCCTGCCATCAGCTTGCGTGATGCGCCCTGATTCATCCTCCTGCCCATCGCTTTGCCGATTATCCCTCTCTAGGCCATCAAACCACTCGTCGGGCTTGAGGACGGGGATGGCCTTGGACCTTTTTGTCGGCTTGATTGCTTCAGTGAGTTTGATCTCTCCAAATATTTTCTTCACAGCTTCTACAGAATTCTCCTTGTTGGATTCACCACTACTGAATACAGTCTCTGAATCACTGGGCTTAAAAGCTGGTGCATCCGGCCTAAAGGTGGGCATCGAGGCTGAGAAGCTGAACTCCCTGGATGGTACTGTTGGTTTACGGGCAATCGCTCTAGGCGTAAATTCAGGCGCTGCAACGTTCAATGTGCTGGCGTGGGGTGGTCCGTCCATAGTCGACTTACTAGGATTCGTCCTAGTAATCGCGAGGTTGTTCTCAGTAGGCTCTGGAGGTAATCGGTCCCCCGTAAGGAAGAGAATGGATGACTCAGATGGCTTGTTAGGCTCATAGACAAATTCCGGCGCATTAACATTGAGCTTTGGGCGCGAGGCTCGGGTGGATACACATGGAACAGTGTTAGCATCAATTGCGTCTACCTTGCCGTTCAGGGGTGGCTCTTCGTCGACTGTGAACGCAATTACGTCCCTCTCGGAAGACCTCTCTTTTCCGAGAGATGTCGATTTCCGCCCCGTTCCAACCTGACACTTGGAGTCATCTTGGTAGGACTCAACTTCGTCGATCTCTTTTTGTAAGGTCTCGCTTGGATTTTGCCGATGACTGCTTGGTACTGGCGATACTATATCAGATCGACTCCAAGATGTCGTCGAAAGAAGCCTCGTTTCTGGGGCGGCATAAGGGCCAGCAGACGGTGGCCGGCGTTGTTGCAGCATATACTGTTGCTGATGTTGCTGGTGCAGTTGCTGAGCCTGTATGAAAGCCTGTTGCCGGCACATACGATTGAACATCTCGACAGAGTCCTGGCCGGATTCCGCATCGGTGCTGATTTGAAAAGAAGGCGGTGGTGTTGACGAAACACCGTTTGAGCGTTGGATGTTTCCATTGACATTCGGAAGAGTAACTCCCAACCCAGACTGAGAGCCTAGAACTTGCTGTGGTAACCAGGCACCATGGGCGGGGGACTGAGAAGGTGTGGGAAAGTGATTTGGTGGTGAGAAAGTCCTCTCCCCAAAGGGCATCGCCATAGAGTATCTTGGAAAATGGGCGACACCAGGCTTTCCTACGTGAGGTGTATGAAGAGCCGTGGCAAATCCAGATGACAGCGGCGGCGCGGATGCCAATTGAGGGGCCAGTGGCGGCGAAGTCAACATTGCAGAGCTCTGTGACGAGGCTTGTCGGCTCATGAGGGAAGGCGCGGAAGATCTCCTTGATATATCTTCGTCACCAAAGCTGACTCCTAATGCACGCAACTTCTCCTCTTTCAATTGTTTAACATACGCCTCCCACTCCCGTCGATCTGGAATGCTAACACGGAAACTACGCTCATTGCGCTCTCGACTCTCCTCCTCCGGTTCAGGGTGTATCGCACGGCTCTGGCCTTCTGTGAAACAATCTGGTGAGTCTAAAGATGGAGGTGCAAGCAAGAAGCCGTTCGTATCATAGCCTTTGCCCTCCCACTCCCGCAGCATTCGAGCCACTTCCTCAGGCCCGAGATAGCTGTCTCTGCTAGTTTTTGCCCCAAACGCGCTATGGATCGGCAAGGCTACCATGCACCATTTGTTGCGCCATAGTACACGTTTCTTCGGCCTTTGAGACCCTCCTTCAGCCAATGACGGTACAACAGGCTGACTTGGGATCTCTGATGAACTCGCTGCGGTGCTTGACACAGGGGCTTCGGATTTCGTTCGATCGAATGGAGATGGAGGTGGAGGCAGAGGTTTCTGCATGTCTTGGAAGTTTGCACGCCGTTCCAATGGAATGTGAAGATCCATTGGATCCAGAAAGTGTCGAGGACTCATTGTCCCCATCGGGCAGACTGAATAGATTGCTTAACCTCCTGCTGAGGACTTCAATGGCCCATCATCTGATTCGCAACACACTGATTGTCCATGGGCAGGGTAGGACTTGAGATCGAACGCCACTGATGAGGCCGCAGTGACTCAATGCCTGACTATGGTAATTGTTTAATGACGTCGATGTTAAGCAGTCACCCATGGGGCACAGCGCTCCGAGTTCTCGGGCAACAGAAGGAAGCTATAGCTATCCTGTTCTCGTACGGAATTCGATGTCCCTTTCGTATACGAAGATCGTTTCGGCAAAGATTCGCTCAATATATGTGGTTGGCTGCTCTTGTCATGTTGCATGAGACAGCTTGAGAGTCATACTAATGGGCGTGAGATAGTAGGAACCAAAATCAGTGGCGAGTAAACAGCATGGTTAGTAGGGTTGAGGCATTCCTTGTTCCAAAGACGCGTCCGTCGTTCAGGAGTGAATCCGATGTTTAGCCTCTTGGCGATGATGCGCGAAGTACCAATCACGTGATAATCCAGTGGGAGACTCACATATAACGTCGATATCCCTTCAATAACATCTCGAAGAGAAGGCATGAAGCTGCAAAATCACCGAGTGGGAGGCTATACAGAAGATTCCGTTGCATACAACCTCGTGTGGCGAAAGCAAGGTAGTCAATGCGAAATTAGGTGGTTTCGTCCTGGTTCAAGTCAAACAGCTCAAACAAAAGACTATTTTAGAAGTGTGATAACGCTACTTTATATAGAGGGAGAGCATTCGACCGGACACCCTAGGGTACCGTTCTAAGTTCGATCTTCTAGCAGGACTATAGAAAGGTGAGAGGATCCAAGTAGATGATTCCTCTCCGATATGCATGTGCCTAGGCTACCAACGTGGTCCGGAAACGGTTTTTCTCCTGTGTGCATTGTTCTACCTCCATATGCAATGTGAATTGGAAACCGTGCAGTGATTCTGATCGCACTGTCGTGACCGTCATTCACGAATACCGTTTTGGTTGATCATTGATAATATGGCGGACATTCAATAATCAGTACTTCATTACAGCCATTGCTTGTTCATCCCCATTATACTGCTCGCTGGAACGTGAAATCTTCTTCTCCATACATGCGTTACTGGGTATATTGACGAGTTTCAACAATAAGACGCCAAATCAAAAGGATGCTAGATAGAAAGGACATGAATAACGCCGAACCCAATGCATCCTAGTTTTCCAATGTTTTACGAATTCCTACCACACCCTTTATGACGTGCTAGGAACAACGTAATCGCATGAATAGTCTTCGAATTTGCCTTTTCGATTGACATCGTACGCTCCCCAGTGTCCTTCATCTCCAGGTGTGCCGTCGGCACCGTCACTGACGGGCTTCCATGGCTCATCGAAGGCCTCGAAATAGAAGACATTGATATTCCAGTTCAGGGCAGCACAAACGCCTTGCTTCCAGAAGTAGTAAGCTTCCGCCGTACCAGCAGTCGCAGCTCCATAATTGGATCCACCTGTCCTTCAAATTAGCACTGATCTAGAGCATGACATGTCGTACACCGTACCGGTAGTAGGCCAACCAGTCTCTCCATTCCAAAGCTCAATGGGATGATTTGCGGTAACTTGAATCTCATTGAATGCTTGTTGCAAGTCATCCAGATAAGTGGCCGATGCGTTGGTGATCACCTGCTTTTGCCAGTAACCAAACGCATTCACGAGCCTGCAAAGTCGTTAGTTATGGTTGGTAGTATATAGGTGCCAATCTAACAGGAGCGTTGTGTTCTTATTTCGTATCACAGGGTTGGCAGTTCCGTCTTGGAATATGTTCCAGCTGTCAGCCGTTCCGAGCAAGTACTTGTCTCCAAGATTCGCCGTAGCCAGGGCTGCTTTTGTTTTGTCGATTCTTTGTGATAGTACATCGGCGGTAAGACCAGATGTTACATCGTGCTGGTTTCTATAGAGGGACTCGGATCCCACGGTGACAGCCCGGATCAAATCTGTATAGTTCGACATCGATGCGTACTTCATTAACTGATCCACGTCCTTCTGCCATGAATCTTCCGTATCGGCCCTACATATTGGGGTAAGTACTGCGCCTGAGAAAGATATGTTTAGATCCGTTGAGCCGAGATGTCTTACCATAAGCCGACCAGAACTTTGAATCTGGGGGTAGCGGTCGCGGCAGCATAGAGCAGTTCCCCAAGAACGTAGCAGATCTGTTTGCTTGGGTCAGGTTGATCAACGTTGGCGTATGTTCTGACAGTCGTCGAGGTGTCCTTGAGGACAGCCAAGTCGGCGGCAAAGTCTTGAGCTTTCTTGCAAGTTCCATCTACAATCTCTATCAGGCCGCGTCTTGCGGTATCAGCTCAGCAGATCGTACCTTGCAGTCTGCTACCCAACGCATACCCCAATTGGCCTTTCGCGAAGACTGCAAGCGGCGTAATTGTGGTCGCAGCAGCAAGAAGCGATGAATAACGCATCTTGAAAGCCTCGATGTTATATTTGTGAGTAATGACTGTGAATGAACCTGTGGTTGCGACGACTCGATCTCAAAAAGAACGTGCGATTTGAAAGGAGCGTGGACGAGCTGTGATAGCACAATGGGGAAAGTGCATGCATGTTTCAGGTACGACGGGCCCTGACGCTGCCGTACTCGACGCTAGTACACTAGGTGTCTAGCTCTGAATATCTTGGGGCCTAGCGGCAACCATATACCGAAGGACACACGTTCATTGGTTTTGAAACTAAAGTAGTATCCACCAACGAAAACAGAGGTTGACGAAAGTGAAAATCCACACAAGCTAACTTACTGAAACGACTGGCAATTGTTCGGGTCTTACTTAAGAACTTATCAACGTCTCGTCGGCACTGAAGAGTCCAACAAAAACGCATCAAAATCAAATGCCAGAACGCAAGGATGACAGAACCCAGGTTTACTAACAATCACGCTATGATTGTTCAACTTCTTAGGCGATATGATTTCATTGCTACCACTTTTTGAGATAGCAAGCCGGACGCTGATGAATGCCCTCTCCAGAAGGACGACATTCTCAAGAAGCACTGCATACCATTAAGTTATAGTAACAAGGGCGTTGAGGGCTAGAGAGCCGTGGCCGTCCATTCATAACCCCAAAATTCGTATTCATCAAGTTCTTCCCTACCCCAAGGCACCCCGCGCTTTTCACCTGTTCATAATCATTACTGCAACAGCATACCAACAATTCGAATGGGCGGATGTCACAGTCGTCTCAATCCAACTCTTGCCTTTCCCTTCCCATTTGCTGTCCCTAGTGATCCTAGCGCAGAAACCTTTCGAGGGACAGGAGCAGTCATCTTGCTGGGAATGTTCACAGTTGATTGAGGTCTTTCGGGGAGCTTCAGCGACGGCCGCTCCTCAGATACATTCTCTTTCGACTCGTCAGAGCAAATGCGTTTGGCTGGTCGCGTACTGTCATCCACCGCTTTACCTTCGACGGGCAGAGCGGCCAGATCTCTGGAACTGACACCTTGAAGCCCATGACCAGTAAAATTGACAGCTTGGCTTCGTTCTGCTAGTGGGGGAGCCTTGCATAGTTCGTTTGTGGTCCTGTCATTCGGCGATGGGATTGTGTTGTTGAGGACGTTTTGATCGGAAGGGCTCAAGCACGAGGCCTCGATAGGCTCGTCATCAGGCTCGATAGGGGTTGGAAGGTCTGACAAAGGACGCTTGACTAACGTCGGTCGCCGTGGGGTTTGCGCGGGAACTGGGGAAGGAGAGAGCATTGGATCGTTTTCTTTTGACGCTGACTCTTCGTCTTCTTCTTCGCTTGCAGTACCATCCTCATTCCGGGGCGCCTGTCGTTGAATAGGTGCCAATTGCTGCTTTGTGGTGCGCTGCGGGGGCTTCTTCATGATCACGCTCGACGAGCTCGCGGATTTGCCCCTCATTGTTGGTCTTTGTTCTAGATTCTCCAAGGTTGTAGTGCCTGGCTCTTCCCCACGTCTCTTCGCTGCAAGTGTCGCATCTCGTAGATCTAGAGGTATACTTGCATGTATAGAGGTCATCAATCTAGCCTGTCGGGCGAAGGATTCAAAATCGTCTTGTAGAAGGTGGCCAGCCGCCGCGTTTAGCGCACTGTCTGGGTTCGGCTGGATTAAGAGGCATGATATGGTCTGATGGATAGTTCTGTTAGCATCAGGTTGCCTTTAACAGGGCTGGAGATTCCCACAATAAGCACATCGCGCAAGGTCAGCTTTGGCTGCCAATCCCTCTTGAGTGTGTCGACACAAACACTACCGCTGTTCTCCTCGACATTGGGATGCCATATCCTAGTACGAAATGATGCTTTGGGAGGGCTCTTAGGGTAGTCTTCCGGGATCTTCAGATGAAGCCTCCAGAGCCCTTGAGAGTAGGGAGTGCCTTGTGGACCAGTCAGAAGTACTGTGAGCTGCGTGAGGTCGTCCAGGAATGAGGAAGATGCTGAAGGGTGAAATAAGTAGTGAGGGGGGAGCTCAGAGGTATGAAGGGATGCATGATCAGCAGCGAGCCGTCGGAGCGTCGAGGAGTTCTGTAATAATGTTTAGTTACCGCTGAACCTGTCATTATTTCGTTCCTACGTACCATTATGGTTATCGCTTGCGTGACCAAGGTATAAGCAGAGAAAGGTTCTGCAATGTAACGAATGTCATGTGAAATGGAAAAGCGACTATCCAAAGCCTTCGGTTATCCGGCACGCGTTGTGTTGTTGATACAACAACACGCTAGCTGATTTCTCATCCGACTCGTTTATTACTTCATCTCCTGGCCTACAATCACGTATAGGAGCTTGCGACTAGGGGGGCCCCGATTACACTATTTCTCCTTACTGTAACCCCGTACGATCGTAGAAAAGTATCCCCAATTGAATTTTTATTCGTTGCTGGTCGAGCCAATCCTAGACCTAGAAAACACAGCTTACTTCTATGCTGTACACGTACTCAAGATGTGGTAGAAAGATGATTATTCTAAGTACAGGAATCCTGCCTATATGCTAAAGCGCTAAGCCTATTATAGATAGGCTGCGGAAGGCTTCCGTAGAGGAAGTAAAGGTAGCGACTATAATAAATACCGGCATATAAATAAAGCTATTATCCTAATAGCTATTATTAAATAATCGCTAATTCCTTACTATATATATTATTAAAATCCTTAATAATTTTAGTAGTATTCCTTAGTAATTCCCTCTCTAATATCTAGTAGTCTTCTTTAAGTCTACTATTCTTCTACCTAACTAAATATTATATTAACTATCTATAACTATAATATACCCTTCTTCTATAAATAAGCCTATTAATTTCCTACTCCTTATAATTATTAATAATAGTTAGTACTACTAGCCGGCGTTAGTAGTATAAGTTATTAGTAGAAATAGTAGCTAGCTTAAGGTAGGCTACTAAGATAATATTATAGATTTTTATAATACTTAAAAGGTCGAGCTTATAAGCTAGCTAGCTAATATATTTAGTTACTTAGAATAGTCTAGTAAACTACTATCTAATCTTCTTAGATTTAATAGCTAGGATATAATAACCCTTATAAAGGTATAGATTAACTATATTACCTACCTTAAAGAATATAAGTATATAATAGGAGTTGTAATAGTCTTTTATTTTTATAATAGTAAAAGTAATTACGTTGCTTATATTAATATAAGCTAGTTAATATTCCCTAATATTAATAGGTAGATATACTAGTATAGCTATAACTTCCTCCTTAATAAGGGCCTTATTACTAAAGCCTTTAGTAGGTAGTCTATTATTATCTACCTATAATAGATCTAGGGCTTTATAGGTTTTAAATCTATAGAGGACCTAGGTTAGGGAGAGATTAATAGAGTTATATTTAGTAGAATTATTTAATAAGGTAGATATCTTATTTATAATAGTAGGCTATTATTATTAATTATCTAGTATAGTAATATAATATTATAATATAATTTTAGCCGTTTAACTAGTACGTTCTAATATCCTATTAGATTAAGGGTATTATACTATTAAATAAAGGAGGCTAACTCTTATTAATAAGAAAATATGCTTCTATACCTATCTAATAAACTTCCTATCTCTATCTAAGATAATCGCCCTTAGAATACCCTAATTTAATAAGGAGAGGCGGTTTAGTAGCTTAATAACCTAGTCCTTTCCTAACTATATATTCTTACTAGAAATAAGAGTAATTACCTTTAAGAATTTATTAGTAACTAATATTATATATTTAAAACCGTCTATAGAGAGTAGTAGAGTAAGAATAAAATTAATAGTTAGGGTATAAAATAGCTAGGCTAGTAGTAGGATAGGCTAAAGAGAATTATATAGTCTATACCTAGAAATCTAATTAAGCTAGTAGTACGGGTAATACCTAATAAAGTTATATAGCTTTATTACTAGATTATAGATATAAAGTCCTTTAGTTAGCCGCTTATATATACGGGTATACCCTAGATACCCTATTTTATTATAAGTAAGTTAGAAAACCTTAGTTTCTAAATCTATTATAAGTATATATAATTATAGGCCTCTTTACTTATTATTAAAATATAATAAGCTATTAACTATTTAGTAGGGGAGGCTAGTAGTATTACTACCTAAGGCTATATTATCGTTTAGTATTAATATTACCTTTACCTATTAGGGAATATAAGGCTCTTAATAACCCTTTATTAAAATTTAGGAGATATTTTTATTAGGCTAACTAGAAAAGCCTATACTAATAGCGCGTTTAAACTTAACTTATTAGATAGGTAATACTCGCGAGTAGCTAGTCTTAATAAGGCGTCTAGTATAATATTAGATTTTCCTAGCTTATATTATATATCTAGACGGAATCGCTAGAGGTATTCTAATACTTAAATAAGATATAGGTTAAGTTTTTTAACTAATATAGTATTTAGGCTAGTTTACTAAATAATAGTAATAGTAGCTAAATAATTAGTATAGATAATTATTATTAATTAAGCCGCCTTAATTATATAGCGGATTTTCTTAACTACCTAGATTATACTTATAATTTCTAATTCTATTAGCTAATAATATATTTTAGCCTTAGTAAGGAGGTAATTAAGGAAGAGGATAGGTAGGTAAGACTTCTATCTAGGGTACTTTATAGAAGCCTTTATTAGGCCCTTAATATAATAGATATAGGCCTTAAATCTAAATTCTTTACTAGCGTCTAGATCTATAAATAGTTAGAGGACCTTATTAAAATAATATAAGATTATAGGACTAGCGAATATTTTCTAAAACTAATAAAATATATTAAGTTCTTTTAGTATTAGCTTCCCTAGATATATTCTCTAGGCTAGCCTTTTATATATATTCCCCTAAATAGTAGACTAAGAGTTATTATAAATAGACTTATTAAGATAAGTCTTCTATAATTATAAGGGTTTTATAATAGTAGTATAGAAGGTAATATACTAGTATAAATATCTAGTAGGGCTAAGGTAATACTTAAGTAAACTAAGGGTAAAGGGGAATTATAGGTTAGTAATAGTAGCTAACTTTTCCTCTATTATTATTAGCCTAAAGGCGTCTACCTTTTACCCTAGTAAATAAACTAATAGAAACTTAAGGAATAACTTCTTAGGAGAGAGATAGATATTTATATTATTAAGGGCCTTAAATACCTAATCTAGGTATAAAAGGTATTCTTCTAGTAAACTAGAAAAAATAATATTATTATTAATATATACTTAGTAGAAATATTAATACGGCTAAAGGATCTAATTAATTATATATTATATATAAGCTAGCGAATTTCTATACCCTATTATAAGTATATTAAAGGTTTCCTAGCCTTAATAGCTAGCTATTATAAGATAATACCTATAAGATTAACTTACTAACTATTAATAAAAAAAACTAGTAGTATTAATAGTATTAATATATATAATACCCTTTAATAGAGCTAATATCTTAGCTTATAAGGGTACTAGGTATATATTAGGTATAGTAATTTTATTTAAAGCTTTAATATCTATAATAATATAGCCTTTTCTTATATTATCTATACTTACCTTCTAAATAATAAAATAAGGGAATAAAAAGGGCGTTAATTTTATAGTCTAGTCTATTCTACCTTAATTATAAAGTTTATTAAACTCTATATTAATAACTTCTTTATTAGCTTTTCCTAATAGATATACCCTTACTTAGCTAGACTTATAAAGATCTAGCTAATTATCTATTAAGGGTATATCTATCTATTATAATTTAGGTATATTAGCTACGCTACTAGTATCTTATTATAAGGCTAGATACCTTTTAATAACCTCTGCTATTAAGAGCCTTATTTTAGATAATCCGTGAATAGTAGTACCTATAAAGTATACCACCTCTAGTACTATAGTAGGAACTATAGGGATAATAGTAGTAAATATAGTAGCCGTAGTTATAAGTTATTATAGACTTAACTTAACCTAGTTAGATACTTTAGCCTTTTTAAGAGGCCTAGTAGCGAGGTTACTATAAAAGGCTTTAACTAGGAAGTATTTAGCTACTTTATATTTAGTAATATATCCTAGCTTTATATTCCTAGGGAGCTTAATAGCTTTATTAGTATTATTCCTAATAAAAATATAAGATATATAGTAGTCTATAACGTAGGTATAAATTAATAGGCTATTAAGTTTCTCTAGTTTAAAGATTAGGTCTTAATTAGTAGGTAGTTATAATATATAGTAATAAGGGCTAGTAATTTAGATTTATTTATTAGTATATAAAGCGACTATAATATATACCTAGTTAAAAACTATTATATTAGTTTAGCTCCTTTTACTTAAGGCTTTAATTAAAACCTCTAAGTTCTAGTATAACTAAATAATTATTAGATTTTTATCTAGATTAACTACTATCCCTTCTAGCTTAAGAATATTAACGCTAATAAGTATATTTATTAAAAGGTTATCTACTATATATACCTCCTATATAATAAGGGCGGTGGCTCTATTAATAGCGGGAAGGTATATTTATAACTTTATATAATAGCTTATATTATACTTCTTATCCCTAATTCCCCTAACTCTTATAAGTGTTAGTATCTTTAATATTTTAGTATTTAAAACCTATTAGAGGAGAAAAGCTTAGTTTATAAGACTTATAATATAGCTAGTATCTATATATAGCTTTTAAAGTTAGCCGGTAGATATAAGCTTTACTAGAGTAGTAATAAAATAGTACCCCTTAAAGGCGTACCCGCTTAAGGTAATATCTTTTAACGCGCTCTAGATAATTAAGGGATTACCTTAAGGAAGGCTTTAGCTAATACTACTATCTACCTAGGCTATCTTTAATAATAATATTATTAAGGCCCTTATTTTATTATAACCTTAATATAAATAGTTATAAAGAGTATTATTAGACTAGAATATTAATATATATTTTTAATACTTAAAGGCTTTAGTAGGGTACTAGATAGATAGGAAATAAGTCTCTACTATTTTATTACTATTATTCCTAGTACTCCTAGGATTCTAGCTATTTTTATAGGAATCTTCTAGGTAACTAGGGTTTTCCTAGTTAGTAGACTAGTAGAAGTCTTCTTTATAAGTATTATAATTTACCTATTTATTATACGGCTATTCCTAGGAATTTTCTTTATCTTTAATAGTAGCTTAATAGACCCTAGGCCGCTATTAGGCCCTATTAAAAGATCTATATAAGGCGTAATTATTATTTAAAGTATTTAGTAAGGGATATCCTTAGCCTTAGTTCTAATATTAATTCTACCTAGGTAACCCGCTTATATTTCTATTAGTTATTTATAGGGGTTAATAGGGCCTAGTAATCTAGGGCCGGTCTACTTATACTAGTACCTATTACCTATTATTACTAAAATTCCCGAAGTTATTCCCGCTATAAGGGATAAATAGTTAGGGGTTATTATAATAAGGCCTTAGGGGCCTATTATAGTAACTACTAAATTAGCGTAGCGGGAAGTTTTAATAAAATAGACTTAAATACTAACCTAATTATAGATCTTAATTATAATAATTATTATAATAAGTCTCTTACTTTACCTTATAAAGGGCCTTATTACTATTATAGATATTAAACTAGTTACCTTTTATAAAGTAAAGTTCTTCTAGAAGATCTAGAATAATTAACCTACTACTTAGCCTTAATAGGTTATAATAAAGCTCTTTATTAAGATATTTATATATTAATAGTACTTAAGTACTATCTATTAAAGTAATACTAGCATTTTTACTATTAAGTATAATACTAGAGATATAATCTACTAGATCTTATCTATTATAAGTATCTTTAATAGTATAGTAAATATTTTTAAGGAGACTAAGGGATTTACCTAGTAAGTCTTAAAAATACTCTTATAAAGCCTTATACTACTTAGTTATACTAGTAGGATTATTCCGTAGACTATTATAGGTAAGATAAGTTAATTAGTTAATAAACTAGTTATTAGCTTTCCCTAGTAGATATAAGTCTAGGTTTAGTTATATAATAACTAGATCTATTATAGTAGCTTTTACTTTAAGCCTACTAGTAAAGCTAAAAATATTATAATAGATATTATAAGTATCCTTAACTTTAATAGGGGGTATATTAGGATTTAGATTAAAATACTTAATATCTTATAACTAGAACTAAGGGGTACTACTACCTATTCCTATAGTAGGCTAATTAGCCTAGCGTCTAGTAGCGCTAGTATTTAGGCCCTAGATATAAGTAGCTATTATATTAAATTATTTAGCTATAAAGCCTTTACTAGGTATACTAGTTTAGCTATTTACTAGACTATTCCTATTATTATTACCCTAACTATTTTTATTATTTCCCCTATTATCTACTATATTTAAAGCTTCTAGTAGATTAGGAAGTTCTAGTCCTATTAATTAATTATAGATCGCCTCTTCTATTAAAGTTACTTAAGTTAACCCTATTAATATAGATATAGACTCTATTAGTATTAGTATTAATAAAGTTAACCTTAGTAGTAAATAGATTAAGGTCCCTATTAGGGAGGTAGGTACTAAGGGAGGCTCTTATAAGTAATATCTTATAAACGCTATAGCTTTCTTAAAGTAATAGTTTACTATATAAAATTAGCTCTTATTAATAGCCTAGTTAGAAGGCTAGGGTAGTTTATTAATATTAAATAGACTTATAAGCTCTAAGGATAATAACCTAGTATAGTACTATTACTCTTATAAAGAGTTAGCGGTAACTTAATTAATCTAAGGAGGTCTAAGGTTCCCTTAGATAATATTCTTAATTAGGAAATAGCTAATATTATTAATAATATTAGAGTATTTATATCTAGTATTAATAAAATTATATAGCTAAAAAGTAAGGACTAGGATCTCCCTTAGGGGATCTAGAGTAAGTAGTAAATAGAGATAGTTTAGGGATATACCTAAGTTTACTTAGCTAAATACCGGAGTTTCTCTAAAAATCCTAATAGAATAGGATGGAATCCTAATACTATTAGATAGTAGTAATAAGTAATAAAGAAGGCCCTTATTAGTACTAACTCTTCTAAGGGGACTTTTAGATATATCTAAGGTTATAAAAGGCTTCTTAATAGAGGTTTAATATAAGGTTAAAGGTCTAGGATAATAGTAGAGCGGAAGACTTAGATAGCTAGTACTAAGGTTTCTTAGCTAATAGTACTCTAAGGAGCTAGTACTTATAGAGCTAGTTTATAATCTTAGCTTATTATATAATTAATAGTATATAATAGAGGCTAGATAGTATTACTACTAATTACTATACACGTACTCAAGATATAGTAGAAAGATAATTATTCTAAGTGTAGGAATCCTGCCTATATGCTAAAGCGCTAAGCCTATTATGGATAGGCTGCGGAAGGCTTCCGTAAAGGAAGCAAAGGTAGCGACTGCAACATTCTACCCCGGGTATCCTATTTTTAAGACCTTAGGTTAGAATGTCAATTCGAAAACTTCCTAACTGACTCGATGAAGGCTTCTCAACGGCCATCTTCCACATCTGTAGGACCTGTTCGCCGTGGGAATCTGCCAGTCTGGAGCTCAAAATTCCATGAAACAAGAGTTTCATCCGTTGTGCGAAGTATTTCGGTTCTTCCTCTCGAGATGAGAGTCTTCTTACCCTTTCACCACGATAATACCATATATAAACGCATAGCTCCTCGGATCCATGAGGCAGACAACAGTCAGAAGCACCAGATAGTCAGCCGTAGAGAGAATGGAATAAGGTAGCCTTCAAAACAGGGGTGGAGATCTTCCGCTCCGCTAAAACTAGTTCTATTGTAGGCCTAGAATATCTATTCTAGCCGGTTTCGCCCAAACAAGAACAAGTGAACCTCTCATCCCCACCAAACCGTGCGACAAATCTATGAAACAGCTCAATGGCTCCAATCCGACCCCCAGCCCATCTCTCCAAACCCTCCACTCTCCTCCATCCCCATCCAGCACGAAACCTGCCACAATCACGGCTCTGGCCCGCCCGCACCTTGGCCTCCACCCATCCACCCGACGTCGCGGAGCATCCCTCTCCGGAAACCGCAACCCACGAAAGCCACTACGATCCCCCCTCCGGCTGGTATCTGGGTGTCCCGCCCGGGCAAAAATATCAGAAGGAAGGGTGGGAGAACACGTGGGTGTATGGGTTCTGGGGGAGTCTGCTGTTGGGCGCGGTAGCTTATGCGTACAAGCCTGATACTTCGTACGTTGTCCCCGCATTGGATAAATTAGGCCTCAGGCGATGGTCAAGGTTGAAGAGATCATGGGGAAGGGATTTTGCCCTCGCGAACGAGGCCGTGGAAGGACTTCGGGTTCAACAAGCTACTTTTGCACACATGACTGACGTCCCATCAATTAGGATACAAACCTGGGCGCTGGAAGAAGCAAGAAGGCGGCTGGAAGTGGAGGGCATCCTGCCCGACCCGGACGATGAGGGGAAATCATAGTATAAAAATTGGGGTCATCAAAGAAATAGGATCTAGTCTTTAGGCGCAACCCAGGTGTTTGCATTCGATAGGGAATCACTACGTCACGCGAAGACTGCACAGTTCCATCGATCGATCATGTCTATCCCTTTCGTGACATAAAGCAGGCCGCGTCCATAAGATGGGTCTGCCATACTGGTTCGAAATTCCTCGGTGCAATCGATCAATCAAAGCTAGAAGGAAAAGAAGGTAATACATGATGTATATTTTGACACGACCATGAAGCTCACTTAGCTGCGAGAACATCCTTCATAAGTCGAGCAGAAAAGGAAGCAACGATACTGCTACATGACCCTTCACCTACCTACCTCAGATACGACCTATCAATCTGATATCACATCACGTGCCCTTCCAAGCTCAGAATTCTACACTCTTCTTAAAAGTGACAGATTTGTGATATTAGTGCGCATGCATGGGCGTTTACACGTTTATCTCTTTTCTCACACGCCCGAGACCGAAGTGCAATATTGCTCTATGGTATTCGTGACGTGTTTTAGTGAAGAATTGGCCAAACCGCTGAAAGTGGTTTGTGGATGGATGACCTCTGATACTTGACAGCATTTCAGCCCTTCATGCTCCAAGGATATCGACACGCTGGAGATCGAATCGTTGCTTTCGAAATTGGTCGAGACGGTAATTCAAATGACATTTCACAAGCTACTCCGACAACTCTGCCCCATGATCCGTACGCTCTCTACACCTCACTCCTTCCTAACCTTGTAGCTGACCCTCCCTCTACACCATCCCCATTGCTCCGCACAACCCCTCTGAACCAAATCTCCACCAACGTCCCAAACATCCTTATAAGCCTCAGGAGCCTCCTCCCAAACCAAAGCCTTATCCTCGCAAACGACCCAGCAGCCACCATTCACACCCCTCCCCATTCCGTCATCCAGCGATTTATTCCCCTTTCGATCAGCTTTGACAAAGTCACCCCGCAGCAAGTCGTCGACTTTGCCACCGTACTTTTCGGCGACGTAGCTGGCGGCTTTGGTACGCGAGAGCGCTCGTCCGGCGCCGTGGGCGAGGGAGAGCGCGTTCGTGTCGCCGTGGCCGTTGACGGAATTGAACATGGGGTGGAGGATGAGGGTGGGTGTGGCTCGAGAGCCGGGTAACGGCAGGATGGACAACGGACGATGTGTCAAAGGATCGTGAGTTGGTGCGGCGCCTTTGCGGTGGATGTAGACTTTGTCGGAGTTGCTGACCTCCGAGCCAGCTATGGCGTTTGGGAGATCGACGCTGTTTGAATATGCAAGTGATGGTGGCCAGGTGGTGTGCTCGACGTTGTTGTGGTGGATGGATACTACCCGCCTGCTCTGCACCGCGTGTCTTGCTGCACGGATAGCGCTTTCAGACCTTGGGTCGCTGCTGTTGATGCCTAGATCCCATGAGTCGTCGCCTGGCTCTAGGCATGCTAAGAAGCGAAGAGCGATCAGGTCCCGATTTCCGGCCGCCCAGGCACAGGCACGATCGTGTGCTTCGAGGTACTCTTTAGCAAGTGGATCGTCTTCCAGTATGCTGGTACAACCGCCATCTTTCGTAAAATGCTTGAGTATGTGAGACCCGTAGCCCCGAGAGCCTGAATGGACGAGCAGGACAACCTCACCCTTGTAAAGCTCACTCTGAGAATTCGACACGGCAGCCTCCTTCATACTTGATTCCTCTACGACTTGTATCTCGGCGAAATGATTCCCAGCCCCCACAGTACCGAGAGCGGCATCCCATTCCTCTCCGGCACTGCTGTCCGCTGCACCATCGCACTGAAGCCACGTCTCTCTTGCCGTCTGCGACCGCCAAGCACCTTCGAGTCCTCGTAGCTTTTCGGCAATCTTCCTACCTTTGTCGCCTTCGACTTGCGTTCTAGATAATTTGGTCTTGTACCACGCCATACCGCAGCCGATGTCGCCGCCTATAAGAGGAGGGTGTAACCATCCTTTGGACACGAAAACGGAACCGATGGGAAACTTTGTGCCAGGGTGCAGATCTGGCTGACCGACGGCATGAATGATACCTGGTAGAGTACGTGCTGTTGTTTCTAATTGTGTGATCGAGAGATTGTCGATGAAGGCACTGTCAGCCAGAACTTCGACGGGACAGGCACGATTGATGTCTGGGACGGCTTTCTGCCCTTCTTCTCCATTGACGACGGGGTCCTCGTCCTTTCGTAGACCAACATAGTCTTCTCCGACGGATATGAGAAGAGTGACATCATCCTTCAACACATCTTGCCAATCTTCTCGAGCAATTAACTCTCGTCCCCCGTGTACGAAAACACGGCTAGCCTTCTTCAAGCGTAGCTTTGACTGGGCGGTCTTGATGACAAGAGAGTAGCACGAAGGAGACGCAACTGGATCAAATGAAGTAGCAGACGGGATGAGGAGAGGTGCTTTCTGAGATTGTTTTGTATTGGAAGCAACTGTGATACGGGTAGCAGGCATGATCGAATAAATGTAGCAGTAGAAGAATTTTGTCAACAGAAAAAGATTGCTGCCCGAGAGAGGAGGAGTAGGAGATAACAGGTTTCAATAAGTATCACCTTAACTGTAGTAATGAAACAGATTGATGTGGCAATGCCAACAAGTTTGAGTCATACACCGTACTAGAAGTCTAATTATCCGATACTCATCGCTACTCGCGACGGTCTTACATATTGATGGAGCTCATTGTAATAAACAAACTTGTAAAACTCCGTTCATCGTGTTCATATCAGAGTGTCAGACGCTTAAGTGATATGTGATTGGCGATCATCTTGCATATATAGCTTGGTCTCGCGAGGCCATAGAACGACCTACCCATTCTCAAGTGTCCTGGATTCAACCGTCCGATTATATCGACAGGTTACGAGAAAGATAGATCATAATGTTTATTGCGGAATTGTTAGGTCGTGATATGTACTGTCAACCAACACCGTTCAATACAGGAAACCTAGGCAATCAGTAGTACCCGACCCTACTCTACGTTACGCTTTGCCCTTGCAATAAATACGACGTGTCATTTGTGTCATTGTTGGTACCATCATAACGCAGATCGCCCATGAGAATACAAGTCTTGCATTGCATGATATAACCCCTCATTCAACATTACCTCAAGGAGGCGCCAGAGCATGATCGCAGTAGGGAAGATAAGTGAGACTGGTGACGGCTCTTTGTAGATCAAGCACCAGAGCATTCCCCACGCTATTGCTGATGCTTTGACGCTGGATGAGCCCCCCAGCACTCTCATTGACAGACTGATGAATATATGAACCAGAGACACTCATGAGGAGGCGGACGACAAGGGAGATGGTGATTTGTAGACGCCTGTATATTGAGAACTCCGCGCAAACCTCCTAGTTGTGTCCAGCCTTCCGGAGCGAATTGCTCAACCATTCCAAACCTTCGTAAAGACCATCACCGGAAGTGGCGCAAGTTGATTGAATGTACTGCGTACTTATCAGTACAAAGAGATGATAAGAATCAGAGAGTCTTACCCAAGCACGTTGCCTCAAGGAGTGTAGACCAAGCTTATCAGTAATCTCGGCAGCGTTCATGGCGTTCTACAAGATGTCAACAACACAAATCATTGATCGAGGAATGCTTTGGGCATACCGGCAGATCCTGCTTGTTTGCGAAGACCAAGAGAAGAGCATCTCTGAGCTCGTCCTCGTTCAACATACGTTGCAACTCCTCGCGTGCTTCCACAACACGGTCACGATCATTGCTGTCAACCACGAAGATGATGCCCTGGGTGTTCTGAAAGTAATGCCTCCACAGAGGTCGGATTTTGTCCTGTCCACCCACATCCCACACGGTGAATTGAATGTTCTTGTATTCGACGGTCTCGACGTTGAAGCCTAGACAACAAAAGAAGTCAGCGCTTCCGTGTCGTAAAGGACTGGGAATCGCTGGTGTTTATACCGATTGTCGGGATGGTAGTGACGATTTCACCAAGCTTCAGTTTATAGAGAATGGTGGTTTTTCCTGCTGCATCAAGACCAACCATCAAGATTCTCATCTCCTTTTTGCCCCAAAGCTTGTCAAACAGCTTCGAAAACGTGAGACCCATGACGGCAGATATATGTAGTATGTAGGGGTTGGAGAAATAGAGCAATTCTCGGTAGCTATCTCTGGACCTTCCACGTTTTCAATCAGTACGGAGCCTGTTGGGATGGAGAGTGCGAAACGGGATCATGCTATGTGGTGAAGTAGAGTTGGACTTCAGTAAGCCATGCGCACAGGACAGCTCGAGGACGTCTAGCAGGCAGCTAAAATTGTCCAGAGGCAAGCAACAACGGGAGTGAGATTCGCAGTAAGCTTACCGTAATAGACGTCTAGAGCGCAAAGAGTCGTGAGGGTGATAGTCGGATATGTATGGACTTCGACGTCGCTGGTTGAGGCCACAAGGAAAGTTTTTAGCCTCTGGGTTTGGGGCCCGCTGCTAGGTCGATCCGGGATCACGTGATTGGAAATAACAGAGAACTTCCTCGTACGAAATCTACGCTGTTGACGTAGGTCACTAATGGGATGAAGATATGCCGGTTGTTAGACTTGGTGACAAGATCGATGCTGGGTGAACGCTGCCTTTATCATGCAGAGACTCGAAGTATAGGTGGTCACTTAGGTCCAGGCACCGGTAAATGGATCAAGCCAATAGTCTCCACCTGACTACCTGCTTTGAATTGGATCTGGCCAACTGCTATCTGACAAGAGCTTGTTGCAAATCTGGGTTCGACTGTTCAGGCTCGCGGCTCGAACTTGTGGCATAGCAAACCCATCAACTGTCGAGGTTACATGCATATTGCCATCGCTTGTCATTGAAGTCTCTCTGACGAAAAGCTGCCACCAGCTTCAAGGCATCAAAGCTTCAGAGTTGTTGGATTCACGAATTACTGGAAAGCATATAATCTTTGCAAGATCGGCATAATAAAACACATTATATTGCCATCGAGACATGTCCCAACAAAGAAGGCAGTGTCAATGACTAGGATTACATAATGCGATGACTTAGCAAACCCTCTGCCCGTACCATTGGTGCCATATACATGACCTTCCTCTGTGCCTGCTTTTGCTAATTACATTCCCTGAAGTCAAGATGCACGAAGCAGGTATCGCTAGGGAATTGAGCCTGAGCTTGTTCAATTAACCCCTTGTCGGCACCGTGCCACATTATAGAAAGAGAGCGAGGAGACCAGCGGCAACAGCACCCAGGCTAACGAGGGTAGTTGCAGCGGCACCAGTGAAAGCTGTTTTCGGTGGAGCAACACCTGTTGGAGAAGAGGCGGTGGTGTTGCTTCCCGATCCCGCAGTGAGGGTGAAGTTGGCGCAAGTCAAGCGGGTGGCGTTGTTGGTATGAATGTTGATCGAGCGGTTGCCGAGGAAGGCGCCAATGCCGCTCTTGGTCGATGCGTAGAGATCAAGGTAACTAATGGTCAGATAGTCAGCAGGTGATGGGAAAATATTCGTTCGACATAACTCACGAAGCCTGGAATGAAGCGGTTGTGATGTTGCCGTGCTTGCCTGAGAGGTCGCCAACTTGGCATGTCTCGGGGCGAGTCTTGTCGCAGGGTGGAACCTCGCCGCGAATGAACGGGTCCAGGTGGGCGAGGGTACCCGTGCAGTTGCCATTAGATGGGACTGGCTGGTCATGAATGTGGTATACTGTAGCCCGTCGATCAGTTTGGGATACATTGGAGAACTTTCATATTGTGTAACATACTGAAGGGGCCTTGACTAGGAATATTGGTGAAGCCTGTAAGATTGACGTTGAAGATCACACCAGTACCGTTGGCGTTCGATGTCGCGGAAATGGAGCCCCGGATTGTGGTCTTGTTGGTGTTGGGCAGAGTAGCAGTGTAGGTGACGCCAGCCGGGTTATTCGTGGTTACGAGGGCATTGCCTAGCTTCCCAGTGGTGACTCCGGGTGTTTGAGCGTTAACGAGCGCGAGACCCGAGAGTGCTGCGAGGGCGATTGTAGAATACATTTCTAACGAATGTTGGTGGTTCTCAATAGGGACTATGAAGTTCCAATAGTGATTGTGCTGTTGGAGAGCCCTGTTCGATGCGAGATGGAAAGAAAAGAAAGTGGCGAGGCGAACGGTATCTTTAATACTGTCGCGGTGGCAACGAAATGGACTGACAAATGATTGACTCGATGAGGAAGAGCAAAAACAATGGGCGTCTTGGAAAAGAGACGCGATGGAGGGACTGATGCTTGACTATTGATCACTAGAACTTTGAAAGCACCGGACGGAGAGGAAGGAGAAAATGAAGACGGAGAACTGTGCCTCGGACGCAAGCATTTCTGCACGTGGGGCGCGTAAGTCTGGCACACACAACAAACGCTAGAACTAGGCGTGATACACCTAAAGTATGAAGCCATCTAAATTCTCTAAATTCTCATCATTCTCCGGCTGGTCCATGTTCCGACCAACCAAACCAGGGGTCATGTTTGCAACAATAAGGTATTTGCACCAATGGTATAGCTCCGCCCCAGCTTACCACACGGCATTGTTGCTATTACTCGAAGAGGAGCAGCTTGACGGAGAGTGTGCCCCATAAGCCAATCATCGTGCACACAGCGGACCTTACCCCCTAGTGCGAGGCTCAATCTGCCCAGCCAGATTCCAGATTACTTTACCCAGATTACCCAGATCGGTCACACATCGCCCTAGAGCATTTCACGCCAGCCAAGACTGTGCCAGCGGAGGTGGAGTAGACCAATCACAATGAAGCACCACCTCTCATCCAACGAAACATGTCCAATCTATAAATCGTCGGGTTCATATCACTCTAATGTAAGGTACAAGGCAGGGGTGATGGGTATGTCGCTTTTTATACAACGCACAAAATTCAGGTACATCATCGTACACCCACCACCACTCTCATGGATTATCACTTTCGCGGTGCTGAAACCCTTTTACTGTCCCGTCTGGCCTTCAATCTCACTTTCCCGACGTCATAAATCGTTTGTGTCAGGGTTCGATAGATTGGCTTTCCTTCCACTGTCCCGCTGACCAGACCAAAGAGAGCAAGGAAAATGAAGCTCACCGCCATAATGATGATGAAACAAATCCAGTACGTTTGCACACTGTACCTGTTGGCGAAATCTTTGAGTTGCGTGGAAAAGTATCCGGTCATGATGGACACTGGCATGAACAGGATCGTCACTTTAGCGAGAAGGATGGTGATGCGTGTGAGGCGCTCCACCGCTTGAGATTCTTTCGCTGCTAGGAGATTGAAATTCTGTACCAGAGGTCAGCAGCGGATCCACGCACTTCGTTTACGAGACGAACCAGGAAAACTAGGGATTCCTTTTCGTCGAGACATTCCTGGATCTCGTTTAGAGCAAGATGGTTAATCCTGTCCAGCAGTCTCTCAAAGCGGACGGTTGCCGTAGGGGATAGTGGTACCGCTAACGACTCGCTTCCTGTAGACACATCTCAGCACCCAGCTTGAAATTGATATGGCGCACTAATGCCGCTGTTGCAAATCATGTGTCCAATGTGTCTACTGGCCTTACCTGATTGCGCTGCTATAGCTGTACTGATCGGCTTCTGTCTGGCTAGAATGCGCTCTATGATATGTGCATAGCTCTGGTACATACGTTTCATGACGGCCAACTCCCGACCGTATTGGTGCAGCCGATCGATCAGGTACACCTGAGGCTTAGAGAACATATCTCTACGCTGGAAACTGGTCAGGTACCATCAGACGGAGGCCTAACATGGAAGACTTACCAGAGCCTCAAGTTGCTGAGCATATTGGTACTGATCCTTTGCTACCAAAGCGTAGGTTGTATACCAGTCGTCAAACAAATAATAGAACAACAGACTGGGGGAGTCCGCTATGTTCAAGTTGCTTGATTGATCAGACGAACTTCCTGGCCTGATCTCCAGCGTATTGATGGGATGATTGTTTTTGTCATTTTTGACCTTGGACAGCTGACTGAAGACGTTCCATAAGTTACGCCGGATATTAAGAAGGATCTCGCTTTGGGTTTTGTCCAAGAGCCCTCGTTGATCAGGAAAGGGAGTCTCATAGATGGATATGATAGTCCCTGGGACCTTGTCAATATTATAATTGCATGGATTTGGCGATGTACATACCATCGTCACAAAGAACAAGCCATGTCCACGTTCTTGCTCCTTTAGGCTTATTGTTGGGGTGACCTATGCCTTCGTCCAAGGCTCCTTCGAAATCTTGGTCCCTCGGGCCGAAGATTCGGCTTGTGTCGGCAAGAGAGTTGTACCCGATACATAGATCTTCAACAGTGAGGAAAGAAATTGTAGACTCTGGAAGTTTCACTTACACTTCGGTCCCCAATCAACGGAATTGTAATGCCAGACCTCATCCGCTATTTTGTAATGGTTTATATCGAGCGTTGGATAATGGATCCCGCCTAAGATCCCGCCGTTATTCTTTTCGAGGTCTGACGAGGTCGACTCTGCCGAACTGCTTTGCGTCTCAACCTGCGCCTTATCCTGGACGAGGTCATTTTGGACCGGTAACGAGGTTACAGGTACAGGGGTTTTGTGATCAGAGCACATAATTCCGAGGAGTCGAGGGGTAAACCTGTAACGAGCTGATAGCTCTTTGACCAACTTCTTCTGGCGCTCCGGACCAAAGATGTTGATCCATCTCGTGGAGCTGTTCGCGGGCTGCTCTGTCTTCAAATATTCCTTCAAGTCTACTGCCTTAATATTCAGAGCGGAGCTTGCATTCTTGTCATCGAATTGGATGACAAAATTCAGAGTCTCCGCTTGCGAAAGAGCATGCTCGTAGCGATCGTAGACATCCTTGTCATCGAAATCCTCGAAGCTTGGGACATTTGCAAATGTGGCCATACTCTGAGCACGGGTATTATGCTGGAGAGCGATGTATGTACTATATATAGAGAGCTAGATTGGACGCAAGCGAGTTCTTCGGAGGTTGTAGATCAAGGCAATAGATATTCAAACAGCGATAGCGAAACCGGAATATGTAAAGAAGTGATGTTTTTGATAGAAGACATGATCGCGTGCTCCCGTTTTATCACATTGTGCGGCTGACGCCAGCGAGATGCAGGAGATGCGTCTCAAAATAGGAGGTCACACAGCCCCGAAGGCGCTTAGGACGAGGCTGAACAATGGATCAGTTCACGGAGTGCATGAGATGCTGAGAATTCGATCTGGTCTCGACACTGTTCAACGTGCGTTAAATAGATCAGGCTGGGAAGATAGTCATTAAACTCTAGACCGTCTTAAGTGATGCCTGCTGCTCATGCTGTAGTTCGTAGTTTAGGGCTGTATTCGGGAACCCTAGGTGAATAGCCCGAGACCCGCTCGCCACACAAACCAAAATCCGGCACTGTTAATCAATTCTCCATTGACGATCAACATCTACTCGCCTTGCGCAAATCCCTCACCATAAGGATCTAACGTTCTTCTGGAAGACTGCCAGCTATGGCTTCAAAAATCTCGTGAGTGGCCCTAGGCAGCTCCAGCAAAGTGACGGGAGCTATGCTAATGTCTCCCAGAGTCGCCGGGGTACGCACGAACGTTCAATCGCTCCTCCAATACTCTCTCGAGGAGAAGAAGAGGAACTTCCTTGAGACAGTTGAGCTACAGGTACTTCGGCACCACTGGTGATCTGGTGATTTTATGCGCTGATTCAATGAACAGATCGGCCTCAAGAACTATGACCCCCAGCGCGACAGTCCGTCTGCCAATCTCTAGAGAATGGTGTTAATAACGCTGACCCATCTCTAGAGCGTTTCTCGGGCACTGTCAAATTACCCCGCGTACCACGTCCGGGCATGAGCATCTGGTGAGAAACAATCTCGACTCTACGTACGGAAGGCAGAAGGGCATCTTTGGGCGCAGAGACTGATATACACATCGTTCCACCAGCGTCTTAGGCGACCAGCACGACATCGACCGAGCAAAGCATCATGGTGTAGATGCCATGAGCGCTGACGACTTGAAGAAGCTTAACAAAAACAAGAAGCTGATCAAGAAGCTCGCCCGAAAATGTACGTTGTTTTTTGTCATAAGTGAAGCCCAGCTAAAGGCTGGGCTTCACGGGTACATGGACCAAGAAATTCATGTTTCGGACGTCTCTCATGGCCCAAACTCAACTCTTGACGTGAAGATGCTGACCTTGAAATCATTCTAGACGATGCTTTCGTCGCTTCCGACACGTTGATCAAGCAAATCCCTCGTCTTCTGGGTCCTGGTCTTTCCAAAGGTATAAATACCTTGCCTACACATCGTCCAACAACATACTGACAACCTTACAGCCGGCAAATTTCCCTCCCCAATCTCTCACAACGAAGATCTCGCCTCCAAGATCACCGAAGTCAAGTCCACAATCAAGTTCCAGCTGAAGAAGGTGCTCTGCTTGGGTGTTGCTGTCGGCAACGTGGGCATGACGGAGGACGAGTTGATCTCAAATATCATGCTGTCAATCAATTATCTGGTCAGCTTGTTGAAAAAAGGGTGGCAGAATGTGGGCAGCTTGACAATCAAGGCTTCCATGTCTAAGCCTAAGCGACTGTACTAGAATTGGTGGTCATGGCATAGCGAATGGAGAAGTGAAGGGCCTTGTAGTGCTTTACTTCGCTACATAGCGCTATAGTGAAGTTACTTTCCATCACTCAAGCATAGCCGTTCGTTTCCAGATCAGAGTATGCTTCGTTATTTTTGCAGCGCTTCAACAATCCGAACCACTCACGCCCATCTATCTCTCCACAGCACCAACGTCTTATCATATCACCCCGTCACCCATCACAGCATAGTCCCACATCATAATGCATCATCAACATCTCATACACAAAAGAACTATGTAGCCCCAATTCCACAGCCCCGCCCATCGTAAAGGACCCGACGCGACTGAGAAGGAAAGAATCGAGGCCTCACCGTAAAGGTGCTCGCTCTAGGAAGCCGGGAACGGAAGCCCACCCAGGCGGGAGCTTGGACACCGGAGTGAGCAAGCTCACCAGGGTGACCCTCAGCAAGTCGCCGTAGCGAAGCTCCCAGGAAGTAAAAATTAATTTTACTACTGATGATGAGGAGAGGAAAGAAAAGAGTGGGTAGGACTGGTTTTGTGTGGGCAGGAAAATTTTGGGGGCGGCTGCGCTTGTGGTAGGCGCTAGAGCTTGGCAGGGAATGATCCAAATACGAGAAAGCTCTAGTACTGTAGTAAAGCTGTGGGCGGCTGGGTCATCTTACTGCTCGATCGGTCGATGTCATCGATGTCACCACCCTGAACATGATACCCATACCTTCCTAGCGAGGTACCCCGGCTGGCCCAGCCCAAAGCATTAGGGCGGAGAAACATCATAGATCAGTAAAGAGCTTCGAAGCCTGACAACACCGCGGCTATGGACAGTCGAGATGATTATGTTCGGTGATGCAGCTCTTGCGAAATGCTTGTGGCAAATCAGAGTGTCAAAGTTTGGTCGATGGTGAGCTTCATTCGGACTACGTGATACATGATATAGTTCCAGCGGTCCGAGTGGAATCGTCGGTGAGAACATGCAGCTGTACCATACAATCCCAAAGACAATAAAAAAAGTTTGAGGATTGGGGTGTTGGTAAGTCATGGGTAGTAAAGTTGTATAGCAAAGTCAGCTTGTCACCAACAGTCCTGAAGTTGCCGCGGCCTTGAGGACCCTTTGGTTCGTCCTCGTGCAGGAGCTATGGCTATTGGAGACCATCTCACCACTTCTATATCTGCAATGATTTGCTCTCCCTCCACCACAATCTTTTGAGCCAAGATTGATGATGACGACTGGTGCCGCCTCGTACAAATGGGTATTCTAAATTCCAACGCCTCGAGAATCACTGAAAGGCCATAAGCATTCGTCTTTCGATAAGGTAACGGTCCCCTACGCCGGGAAACTGCAACTGAAGGGTCCCTACACCCAGTTCAATCTTCCTCCTCATCTTCGATAACTCTCCTTCGTTTGGTGCGACCGCCGGCAGCCTCCGCACTCTCCCTCTTCTTGAGCTTGTGTTGCACAGCACCTTCGTCCCTTTCATCGCCATCATCACCTTCATCTCCCATTTCTTCTTCCTCTTCACTCTCTTCTCCAATCTCCGGCTCATCGTCGCTCGCCACCAGGAAGCCATCATCTTCATCATACTCGTCCTCTCTTGTACGCCCTCTACCCCTGAAGTCTTCCTCATCGTCGCTGTATTCACTATTTCTTCGTCTCGGCTTGCGGCTCTTTGGCTTGCTCACTCTGCCTTTGGTGGCCGCCATGACATCGTCATCCTCCAGGCCTCCAACAGTCAGACCAGCGCCCATACCCCCAGTGCGAAGTCCGGAACGCTTGAGCACATTGTTGTTGCGAGTCGTTTCACGATCTTGTTGAACCTGCAAGCGGCGTTGCATCTTAGACTTCTCCTTCTCGGCCAGTTCGGCTCTCTTCTGCGCCAGTCCGGGATCTTCACTAATGCTGATAATGGCAAGGCCACCGTCTGCGGTCTTCTTGTTGCCCTTCTGCGCTTCGGCCATCTGTTCCTTCAAGCGAACTATTGCCTCGTCGTTCTGATCAGCGGACGACTGGACGGCCAGAGCGGCTGTTATGCGGTTAGTGATGCGAACGAGCCCAGCATGTTCATGGGGCGCTGCAAGGTAGGTGTGGAGGTCTTGGCGTAGATTGTAGGGTTCTGAACCATGGGCTCGGCTTAGGACTTTGGAGGTTGGTGTTGGTTTTGTTGGGTTGATCTGAGGTTGAGCGAGAGGTTTTGCGGTAAGCTGGAACTGCTCGCGAGGATTGGATGCGAGTTGAAGGGTCAGCGATCCGTCTGACCACCGGAGAATGCGGGCATTGGATTGGATCGTGGCTGGATCACTTGGTGAGTGTCTCCAACGTATGGTGTTATTGGAAGTCTGGTAAGCAGAGAAAGTAGAGGAAGGTGGTCCAGAGGAATGATGGTCCGTGATAGGAGGTTGGAATTTGTCTAAGGTGAAGGTTTGAGGTGCCACGCCAATATAATTGGGGAACGAGAGCAGATATAGCTATTGCATAAATTAGCAATAGCTTTGGATAGGCTCTGAGAGTTTTCTCCCTGAGACCGTACCTCGCCATCACTAGGTTTTGGGTCAGGTTGACGGCCAATGCTCGAGCTTAAGACATTGGTGCTTGCATCGTGTAGGTCTTGCTCTTGATCATATCCGTCAACACCATTGTCCAAACGATCCTCTCGACCTTCATCGTCACCAGAATCAAGCTCTTCGTCATCAAGCTCGCGACGTTTGCGGCTTAGACTTTTGGTGCTAGTTTATAGATCAGCTCATATGCAACACTAATAATGTTATAATGAAACATACATCGAACCTTCATTCTCCGAACCAGAACCAAAGAGGTGATCATCGTCGAGTAGGTCTTGGTCGCTCGCCTCGCTGGCAGCCTGAACCGCTAGCATGTTGGATTTGTGGACGCTGATGTATAAGATAGATTCACGGAAATGAGCCTCAGCCTCATTGAGCGATACTGATAATGTTCATCGCTATGATGGGAAGGCAGATCGCTATATGCTTTCCCACAATAAAGCGACTCTGACCTCGCAATTGGCAGAAGAATTTGTCTGCCACGTGCTGAAGAAGGGGCGAATGGCGGCGACAGACGGAGAGCGGAAGGAGCTAGTGTAAGAGCTTCATTCAGGAACCTATTGTGTAAGCGCGCAGCAGGAGCTAATCGCGGTTCGACGGGAGCGCGTAATTAGCCGGTGATGAACATCTTGGCAACGGTTTGTACCGCTGTGCTTTGTTCATTATCACACTTTAGAACATGACAATGACCAGCCTCGGGAGCTAGAAACTGCTATCAATGGTGCCTTTACCTAAGATCACTTTTCTGTGGTCCTGATGTTGGAGGAAGACAGTTGATAGATCGAGGGAATTGATGATGAACTCCATTCTACGCAATATGTAAGCCTTTGCCTTTATGGTGTTTGTGTTATTTGTCTAGCATTGGTCGTCTCGCCAGCTTTTGTTTTTCCCAGAATACTATTGGTTCGCAAGTAGTAGGACTATCTTTGCTGGGTCGTGATCAAATGCTTTACACTGGTCGATTTTGAATAGGAACCTCCTGTTTACTATATCTTCCAAAATTGTCAAAATCCATCTCAAACCCAGCGTTTATGGCCGTTAAGAGGTGTGATCAATGCTTGTATCGCCCGTAGCCGAGGCTGGACTTTGAGGGCGCTACTATATAGTACGATATCATCTTGCTGTTGTTGCTGTCTCAATACTCATCATAACACCGCATTCATACTATCTGCTTTTCGGTGGCTACAGCTTCAAGAGCTGTTCATAGACTGTCATTATAGATGCTGATCTTTTGTTGATCACCTAGTCGTACCGGTTTCAATCGACAGGCTGAAGGGACCAGCGTCAACACGAACCAGCAACGCGTCAACGGTTCGCCCAACCCTTCACCAACCGCATTCTCGCCCGTTATGCCCCCACTCGTCCAGTCTACCTCATTCTCGTCAAACACCGGATCTATCGCTGACGGTAGCGCTGGTACTAACAGCGCTGAAATTCAAGTTGCTGCGGAGCCTCCCAAGTTCTTTTTCCGGGAAAAGTATGCAAAGCTTGGGGTGAAAGGCAACTTCATGCCATTGGCTGCACAGCCGACGAATGTTTCGCTTCCGGATTGGCTTGCTCATCAAAGTGGGTTGTGTCATTGAAGTCTTTGGGGTCTCGGTACCTATCGATCTAACGCTGTAACAGCTGTGGAGAATTATCGTCTCGTCTCTGTGATCAGTCAAGTTATTCAAGAGGTCGACACCAAGACTGGCAAAGCCATTTGTAACCCTGAGACGTGCCCCAAGATGACTGCTGGACGGTAAGAATGTTCAGGGTATGCTAGAACCTAACGCTGATGTGGAACCAGTCACGTATACACCTGGCTTGACGCCAGAAGAGAGCCTATTCCAGTGGCCGCGCAGCAGTACATTGCCTTGGTACAACGCTGGATGAACGGTAAAATTCACGACGAGAGAGCCTTTCCCACCGATCCCCCGGTCGTGAATGCAACCGGCGTCGGTTCGAACGGCCTAGGTGCTCCAAATGGTGGGCCCCCGGCAGCTGGTACTTCTGATCCTCAGTCTGCACTGTCGGTATCGGCTAGCCGTGACTGGTTTGGCAAGAGCGCAGGCTTCCCAGAGACATTCCTTAATGACGTCCGTACCTGCTTCCGTCAAATATTTCGCGTGTACGCTCATCTATACCACTCGCATTGGATGGACCCTTTCTGGCACCTGAGTGGGCAAAGCAACGGTGCAGGGTACACCGATCTGAACTCATGCTTCGTGCACTTCTGCTCCGTCGCCAAGCTCTATGGGTTACTCTCCGAGCGTGACGCGGAGCCGATGCAGCCTTTGATCGATATTTGGGTCGCCAATGGATCCATCCCGGTCGAAGCTGTCAATGGGACTTGCGCGGTTGTACCTCCTTCGTAGACGGCATGGTATATGTTGAGGCTTGAGTAACAGTCTAGCGGCATCTAGCGTAGCAATATCGATGCATCACAGGTGGTTGGGCGTATGAGGGGTTACATGGTGATCTACGTAGCATATCAGAATTTTCAAAGTCACAGATCAACGATCATATTCATCTCAATTGTGAGTAGTGCTCGTTTGTATGCCTGCGATACACGAAGTCCCGCTTCAACAGTTCAGTCTAAGACGCTACTTTATATCCTCCCGCGTTCGAGACCTATTAGTATTGAAGATAATCCAACATCACTTAGCATGCAGTACGAAGCCCGAGCATGTGCAAAGGCCGAGCCTATCAAAGTAAGTCCAATCGATTGAATCAGACGTAGCTACACGGTCTGACTGTATTGACCTAGCACCTTCGTTGAAGCCGGGAAGGTAATGCGCAGAACGCAATATCAGTGAAAGAAGAACAACAACAATAATTGTTAGGCCCTTTGATCGCATGCAAGGACGATCCAACAGCCGCAAGAGGGTATGGCTCCGTTCACATGGCTTCGATACTGGGAAGGATTTGTGCATAAACCAAGTAGCATTTGATTCATGCGCTCCTCGACTTGTACCGAACACCTCCTTTTACAGCAATGACTCTAAGCACCAAGTTCTTTTGATAATATACTTCGGTCAGCCGTTGCCTACCCTTTGTGGACGTGGATTCGAGGAATCTCCAATCTGGTCCGTCAACAGCAGTGCTTGACGTGTTTCCAATTAGAGCTTTGCATTATTCAGTAAGCTTTTAAAGCTCTAAAACTCCAAGTTGGCTATAGCTTTGTTCAGCGGGTCACTATAGACATTCACTCGGTATACACAAGATGAACCACACTAACGCCCTGATTTGCCACTTTCTGTCCTGGCTTGCGAAACTGTGCAGGCCGTAAACCATCTTTAGTCTGTAGTACACGACTCACACGTATATGTCTCCAGAGTCCCGATTCTTCCGTCTTGATGCAAGCAAGGCCATGTCCCTGCCCATGACGAGCAATTGGGTGCTATAACATTCCATCAAAGGCTCGCTGAGCCATGTCAGGCAGGGTACACTTAATCTGCCTACGTTGTAGACTCGAGACTCGACGGTTCATTTGGTTCGTGGACGTCATGGGCCCGTATGTCTCCTGTGCCCTCAGATCTATGAGAGCTGATCGGATTTGTGACCAAAAAATTGGAAATCGAAGGCTCTGGGCGATCAAATACGTCGTTGAAAGCAAGGACGTACTCCACTTTCACTTCAAACTGTTGGCGACTTCCGGGGTGACGCCGACTTACTTCTCTTTCCAAAGTCCTGTGTCAGGAAATGACGTCTCTCCGTGCTCTTGTATTTAGGATGTGTTGAGCGAATAACTGCGCCCGCTCCGATACCTGTAGCGTAGCCCGCGAGATGTCCCATGTAGTCAATATGTGGCCTAAGTGATCCAGACTCTACAGATGGTGTTATACCAAATCTGCGGATGGACAAGATTTCCGAGGCGATCAGTACGACAAGAAGCAGGCCAGTATCTATGCCCCGAGTCCATTCTGGAGGTATGAGTGGGAGCGTGATAGTGGTCCTCAATTCGAGTTCAGCTTTGCCCCAACGTTCGAGGCGGTGATACTACTCACCCTTCATGGATAATACAGCCTGTTGCAATAAGCCCGCATACAGCAGAGCTAGCCCCCAAGGTAGTAATAGCGAAGTCTTTTCTCAGAGTGTAGACAGCCAGGGGTACGAAGGCCCCGATTACCGCACATGTGACGTAGGTAGCGAGAAAGTTTCCTCTCCCGATGTCATCGTGGACTATTCAGGAGTGTTAGAGCCTTAGACTTGTAGCACAGTAAAAGACCAATACGTACTACGAGTGCCGAGCAACCAGATACAGAAGCAATTTGCAAATAGATGACCGAATTTTTGATGACTGAAAGCAGCTCCGAGCATTGACCTCGAATATGGATAGACAGGTGCCACCATGAAGGTTTTATTCATGAACTTCCATAGAGGTGGGATTCTCCAAGACATGAACACCGCACAATTTATGCCGATAAGTGCGAATGCTGTCGCTGCAGCCGGTGGAATCTCAGGCCATATGCGGGCACTGCGCGAGGGTGGTGTGTAGTTTGCGGCAAAGAGGATGGAAAGAGCTACAATGGTAACGGTCACTAGAGCGGAGGGCAACAATCTTCGCCAGGTTGGGATGAAGAAGACGCTGTCATCGCTCATTTCGACTTCCTCTCGATACTTATGAATCCGTTTCTTTATAGGGTATACTACCTCTTGATACTTTTGAATCCATTTTTGTATAGGGTGTACTCTTCCCAGTTCATTGCTTGGAGAAGTTTGATTTTTACCCCGGAGCTCCATCGTCTTAGAGGTCTCAGGGCTCGATTCCTTCGCTTTCTCCTTTTCCTTCATGTCGCGTTCCTCCTCCTCGACCTTGTTCCTCTTCGTCTGCTCCTCCCTCATTTTGTCGAATTGGGATACAGCTTGGCGACTGTGCTGAACATGGGTCTGTGGTGTCCGCGTCCCAAACATTTCCCTGTCTATGCGTGCAATTATGGCGGCATCTTCGTTGACAGGGTCCTTCTTCCGAAGCCAGGTAAGCCCTTTAGCTATCAATACATCTGAATATGGCATCTTAGAGTCTAGCGTGCCCTCCGACCTGTGATTTTGTATTGTCATAAGAATCTCAATGCCCTTCTCGGGATCCATCTTCCGTCCGAATATCTTATCGACCTCCGATGGAGATATAGTTAGTTCATTTGCCGCAGCCTCCTCGCCTCGAGCATCTTTCTCATTGGGTGAAGGCCGCCAGAGGCTCACCCCTCTTGACTGCCTTCCAAGCTCATGAGATGTGCATGTTGTCGTCCGCCAAAGCCTCAGGTGTTGACACAGCACAGACCCGCCCCATGAGATCTGGGGAAGCCTATGTCTAATCCTAAGGTGCTGTAAAGGCTGCTTAGCGAGCTTGGGAGTGCTGATTACGGTACGAAGCGTTGAGAAAGCTGATCGTCGTAATGATGAGGCGTGTAGGCCGAGGCGAAAAGTTTGCCATGCTGCCGGGACAATTGTGGTCATTTCACAGCCCCCACTTCCTATTCCCCAAACCCTATCACCTCGAGCTTCTAATCATAACGTAGGTAATACTGGATGATAACTTCGACCATCGATTCTCCTAGCTTCATTAGTAAGCTTCGCGCCATGACGATGTACTACTAGTAGACTAACCCTAGAGGCCACGCTTATCTAGTTTGCCGGGGCGAGGCGAGTATCATGACAGGCTTAATTCAAGTGGAAGAACTACTCATCTGGAGCTAATCTGGAAATCCCCTTCCAACCGCCTGTAGGTTATCCAGAAAATGTAATGTCTATACTTAGGTATTAAGGGTTACCCAGTGATCCCATGAAACGAAGAACTCCTCCACTTGCCAATGTCTTCTTTATCAACACCTATCACATCCCGGCAATTCGCAGAAGCTGTCCATAGTCTGCCTCTTGCAAACCTCCACTTCATAGCGGCTGAGATCCGCAATTCCATAGCGCACCTTGAATCTTCAAACCAGCAGCTACAACCAATCGCCGATAATGGAGACTTAGACTGCAGGGAAGCAATCGAGGAAAATGCAGTAGTGATGAAGAGAATGGAGGAAAGAGTGCTGCTGCTGAAGAATGAAGTTGAAGGCAGAGGCTTTAAGTGGGGCGAAGATGAGCCAGGGCAACTGAACATCCAAACGAATGGACATGAAGAGGCTGGGTTTACGAGGCCCACTACTTTGACAGCACCGGCTACAGAGCAAGGGACCGGGCCGAGTGGAGGTAGCTTGGGGGATGAAGAGCTAGCTCGAAGATTGAGAGAGCGGATGGAAGAGGACGAAGGCGTGGATGCTGATGGTGTGCATTTGTGAATGCTCGCCAAATCGCTACGTTTCGCTCTCTCATTTGAACAATGTTAAGAGTTCTGAGTGTGTAAAGACGAATAGCTGCCCATGGAGTTCTACCCTGTAGTCGGTCAACCAGGCCGATCAGGGAGTAACGACTAGAGATCGTCGCTATCATACACGGAGCAGATCGCGCTCATTCTACATTCTCGTAGCGATTCCTCTCAATTTCGAAAGATTCGGAAGCCTGCGGTCCATGTCGAGAAGCAAGTGGGAGCAACAGCGCTCGACCCTGAGAACAGCTACTTGATCTCTAGGTGATGGCACAGGCTTTTTAAAAAAGGTATCGAACAGGTTTTCTTTAGTTGCTTGTTCGTAAGTGATTCTTGGGGTGGCAACAGATACGGATATAATGAATCGTGGTATAGTGCTTCATTGAAATCGAGAAAGGTCCAAAGGCACGCTGCTTCCTCTTCCCGCCCGATACCTCTTTGGCCCGCCGGAAAATTCCCTCGGCTTAGGCAACTCACTATCGGGTTGGAAACGCCACCTTGGATCATCAATATTGATATCCCCGTTCCTGCTCGCGGACACGCTGTCTCTGAGAGGACTGTCATGGTGGTTCACTAGCCCTCCATTCGAGAGTGTGTATGAGCTCGAGCTCAGCGAGGAAATGGTGGGATGCTGAGATAACGACTTCGATGCTGGCGGTAGCGAAGAAGTTGGTAAAATAATTGCAGGGGTAGATTGCTTTAAAGGGGAAGATGCTGGAGGTAGAGGTGGAGGAGGTGCGGATGGAGAGATTGGACGATTCCCAAATGCATTCCGTGCTGCTTGCATGGCCACAGTCTGACTGATACTATCGCTATATGCAGCATGTGAGCTCCGGGAAGCTGGTGGTGGCGGAGGTGGAGTTGATCGAGCTGGAAGCGGTCGGTGCGCACCCGATGGTGGTGTTGGAGGACCTGGAGAGGTTATCGATGTACTTGGGGGCGGCTGCGGTGCCATGGATGGTGGTGGCAGAGGAGCTACAGATGGCGTAGAGATACTTGGAGGGGGTCGAGGTGCAGACGCTGGCGGCGGTGGAGGAGCTGAAGGAGGTGTTAGGGGCTTTGAAAGTGGGCGAAGGCCAGAGGAGAAAGGTAAGGGAGGCGCTGCTGGTGCAGGAGGTGCTATCGACGGTGGCGGCGGATGTGCGGCTGCCGAAGGCTTCCTGGATGCAACAGGCGGAGGCGGAGGTTTTGCTGCCCCTGGGAGAGGTGGAGGTGCTCGAGGCGGAAGATCCGAATTTGCTCTTTGGGCGGGCTTCGGCGGAGGCTTGCGCAGGTTCGCCACCAGTGGATTCGCAGCTGCTGATGGTTGCGGTGGTGATGATTCTATTGTGCGTGGGGTGGGTCTCAAAGCATTCAGTCTCGGCGCCGTAGGTGGTTTTGGTGCGGAGGAAATGGGCGGCTTTGGTGTTGGGTTTCTCGATGTCTCTGGATCTGAAATATAGGATGGGTCTCTTTCTGCTCCGGTTTCTACACCTCCCCCTCTCTTTCTCAACTTAGGTATGCCAACACCTGCGAAGATACCCCCTAGCTGAGGTACCGTACCTTCCCCCCCTGAGTATGCACTGTTCCCTGCTCCAGTAACGCTACTGCTTCTTGCACGACTCGAAGCTCCAGAGCCTGGGACTGGAGGTGCAAGACCGGTCGGTGGTTTGCCTAGACCAGGTATGGCTGGTGCTCCATCCACAGGTAGTCCATCAGTGGCTCCGGATGGCTTTCCTACAACCGGTGCCGATCTGTCATTTGTTACGGCTTTCTTGAGCCTTGCGCCTTTGGTAATATCTGTCAAAAGGGCGCCCTTATCAGCGTGTCAGTAATCGTGTTGGCCACGGCGACTCAATCAATTCGCTTCTTTAGTAGGCATGTGTCTTTTTATACTTACTCTATCCTTGCCTACTGCTGGTGGCAGCTTGGCCGGTGGATTATTCGCGCCTGAATATCCTCCAGGAGAAGGCGGTGGAGGTGGTGGAGGTCCACCGCCAAAGCCAGGGAGCGGCGGAGGAGGGGGGGGCGGTGGTGGAGCGGGCATGTTTCTCGAGCTCTGCGCTGTATATAACCTTGCCAAAGAATCGATCCTCAATTGAAATTCACTACCTTAGCAAAGAGACATCTAACGTTGGGTTTCCGCGGAATATTACATGATAGTGGAGTACAAGGAGGTTCGATGTATTGTATTTCTGATGTCGGCAAGGAAGTAAGGTAGAATACTGGTGCCTCTGCGGCGCGTCGTCAGTCAGAGCGGCAGGGTTCCGCTCCGTTTCTGGGATGTCTATCATAAGGAGCCGCTCCCTACCGTGTTCTAATTGCGTTCTGCTCGCTCGGCAGGGCCATTGGCTAGAGCAGCGACCATGACAGGCAGGTATTGCGCATGGTCTTGCGCTCGAGTCTTCAGTACTATGGTGGAAGCTGCTAACGTGGGCGTTGCCGCAAGGTCAAGGCTTTTTGGTAGCAATAGCCATATACTTTGGCCAACAAAGTCGCGTTCCATGACAAGGATCTCTGCCATGAAATATTCGAGTCGGTCTTATTCCTCAGCAAGAACAAAGACATCATCCAAGCAGAGCTTGTCTGCTCCTTCATGGACTGAAGACCAGGTACTTGCTGAAGAGCTGGGGAAAGCAAGCAGCGTAATACGAACCCAAGCGGTACCAGAGGAGGAAGCTGTCCAACGATCGCTAAAGATTTGCGAGAACCTAGCAAAGAGTTTGGCTGAGCCAGTCAAACCTCCGCAAGCGTCTTCGAGACCTGACAAAAGCCCAACCTCTAACCTATTGTCTTTGGAGGAAGAGTCTAGCAAAGCCGTAAAGCAGCCTCGCCAGGAGATACCAGCAATGACCATCGGAGGTCCTCTAGTGGAAAAGATATCCATGACAGCCTACAAAATTATCGTCGACCCTAAAACGTTCATCACGCCGATGCTGCTCTCTACCTATGTCTCGATTCAGTGCATTCTTGGTCGTCCCGAGTCGTTCCCCCAAGTCTTCGATCTTTATGCGGCTAAACCGATGCCTCAGCCTGGGACGTCACCTATAAGGTATGAGAATGCGAATCCAAACAGTCTCTCATCCGCAGTCCCTCTTGTCTTGGTGCAAAGCGCAGTGGACGCTGCCATTGGGACCAATGATCTTCCCCTTTGCCTTAGCATTATAAACACTACCGTCACTACCCCTGCTTATAAGAGAAACAAACTGTTTCGTAAGGCACTCTTCCCAGCAACAGCTCTTGCGTTAGTACCGACTGCAGCGTATGTCCTGGCGTCTCAGCTGGCGCACTTACAGCATAGCATGGATAATCAGGTGGCGACGCAAATGCTCTGCGTGGGTATTGTGGCATATGTGGGATTTACGGCAATGATTGGTTTTGTGGCCGTCACGACTTCCAACGACCAGATGGACCGTATTACTTGGCAGAGAGGGACCCCACTAACCGAAAGGTGGCTGAGGGAAGACGAACGAGCGCTCGTTGATCAAGTGGCTGGTGCTTGGGGATTCCAGGACATAAGCCTGAGAGGCGAAGAAGATAGCGCAGAATGGGAAGCACTGCGTGAATGGGCTGGGAGTCGGGGATTAGTATTGGATAGTCCAGAGCTCATGGAGGGTATGGAATGAAGTTGTGCACCCTTTTTGTAGGCCGAAGCCTGGTCAGCTCTAGAGAAATGGTCAGGCTCACACGAATCACGATGATAGTAGGGAGGCAATGCTGGAGAAGTGATAAGGGCCATGGAGATATGGACTTTGCACTAAAGAAAGAAAGAAAGAAAGAAGACTGAAGAGAGGGTTTCCCAGACAGGCAGCTTGTCGTGCATTCAAGCTTCCGACACTTGGGTGGGTGAATAGTCTCGAGAGAGCCGTGATTGAGACTGGAATAAGAGGACTATTCATGATTAGGTTGAAGAAAGCGGTCTTAGCGACCCATGCTTTGAGGAGATACCTCAACGAGATATGTTGACCCTAAGGTCACAGGCCAGATAGTTGATTCGGTTCTATGCTTCGTAGATCATGCTGTGCCGGCTCTTCCTACTTGGATGATCTCACTCGTCCTTTGCTCATCACTTCTAAGCGTAGGCCAGCTTTGTCCTTCCGATTTGAAAAGAGTCAACTCCAATTTCGTGCCCATTATCTTGTACTTCGACTCGGCTGTGTCGATACTTCCGTAGAGCGGTATCTCGGTCTTGTATCTTTTGTTGTCTGTTGTTGGTAGGTCCAAGGTTACTGTGGTTTTAGAGCTGAAATTCACCACCGCCCGTTCCTTGTTGATGTTTTTGAGAAATAGACTTGCAATAACGTTGGTCGGTGTCTGATAGAAATCATGTCTGTAATCCGCAATCATCAGTATTTGGTCGTGAATGTTCCGTTCCGAGACACATCGACGTACCTGACCTCTGATACAGCTATTTCTCCACCCAGGTCTTTTTGCCTCCCCACAAATAAATGCTTCACTCTTGTCTTGCACCCCTCGATCTTCATAAATTCGTCAAACTCAAGAACCCGCCGCTTGCAGCAAGTCCAGCCTTTACTGCCCTCATGGAACAGCGCTTGACCAGGATGATGAACGCACTGCTCTCCATCTCGTGAGGAGTTCGTTTGGTCGGAGGAGGTCGCGTTGCATCCTCTTCGACGGCATGTGATATTTGGCGGTACTGATTTGGTAGGATCATCCGAATCTGACTCTGGAGGGACAGACGACGGGTTGGGCGCAGGAGCTGCTTGAGGCTGTCGCGGTGCCCGCGAGTTCTGGGCAGCACCGTTGGTCGCTATGGGTTTTGGAGGTGGAGGCACATCTTTGAGCGCCTCGGATGTCGTGGATGGGTCTGGCTTTGGGGTATCGTCGACGGTGGAGTGCTTGCCAATTGTGCACGGTGGGATATCAAGGAATTCATCGAAGGTCAAGAAGCGTGGCTTACAGCATTTCCAGCCTATAGCTTAAAGTCAGCTAATACTTAGTTAGAGTACGCCATCAAAGGGCGTCCAGACACCTTTCTGCCCTTCATGAAAATCTGGAGGCCCTGGATGATAATGGCAATCCTCTTCAAGATCTGTGAAGGCCTTGCCGCAGCCTTTGTGCACGCACTTTTGTGCCATACCTTAGGCACTTTATCAGCAACTCAATGCAGTCTGGACATGGGTTGATCTTGCGTGACGTGCTTGCGTGCGTGGGCACATAGAAATGCCAAGACTAAGTTCCCGAGGTTTCGCCGTTAGTTCTAGACTGAACCGCCCACACCACCTCGGTAGAGGTCTCCCACGCCCTTGCTTACACCTCCGTTATAATTAATACAAGTCGCAATTGATAGAAGCTTGCAAACCTGATCTCATTAACAGTTCAGCATTCGGCCATCAACTGGCTTCGCGTCGCTAGCCATCGTTGGGCTTCGAGTTTGAAGTCTGGAAAGGAACGAGATCCCACTTGCCAGGTATATCCACTGATGTATCAGACTTTCATCAAAGATAAGTAAATTCGTAAAATTGTCTTCGGAACTTGCGAGCACACGAAGAATTTGAAATTTAACCTGAAGACAAAAAGAGCCAAATTAACCAGAGATCTCTTCCCGATTTGAGTTGTTGTTTTACAATATGTGGCTGAATCCTGCGATGCTTTTCGGGCACAGGAAGGAGAAGATTTTGCAGTAACGATATCTGTTTCTATCGCAGCGAATTCAGCAACTACACCTTGTGCCCAACGTCATATCTACACAAAAGAATTGAGAGCACAAAGCCCTTGCCCCTTTGTCGCCGAGTGATGCTCTCGTCTGTCGCTGTTTACTTCTCTGTGCTGGGTTTAGAATCGTAGTAACAGAATTTTTTTCACGAGTTGCGTCATTCGGAGGACGATCAATGTGTTTGCAGGTAATCAGAACAGGAGGAATCACAACGAGAGCTAAAGCATATGTAGATCAATCCGCACATTGATACATATCCTGGAGGTGCGTATCCATGTTACGAGTCCGGCAATTTCGTCATCGCAACAGCTATCTCTCACGTATGATATCCCATATCCTGGCAAGTCACTTGTCCTCGGGCTTTTCACCGAGGTACAGTCGAGACGAATGCCAAATTGCCAGGACATGGAATCATTCAGCATGTCTGCTTCAATCGTGGTAGCCTAGACCTTCGAGGTGGAATGTCGATAACATTTTGTGAATGGCGCCCTCTAAAGTGGACCCCCATCTGTATCGTTCGAATATTCACGGCTACCAAATGAACAGACATAGAGTAACGATGTGATGCTAATGAATGGGGCAAAGTGCCAAGACTGCCAAGCAATCGCGGCTGTGGTGTTTCGATGATAGATCGAGGCGCAGTTGCAAGCTGCAGGGCAAGCGGCCTCTCACCATACAAGGCTTTTTTTCCTCTGTAAACGTTCACAACAACATCAGGCTCCTTTACTGCTGACCCCACTCTTCAGCGTGCAGCCAAACTTCTTGATATGAATTCGCTTCTGGGCATAATACTCATTCACTCAATTCAGGACAGTCTACTCGATAGCTTGCCGCTTGGCGATCTATTCAACCTATCGAGGACTAATTCAAGCTTTCGTGCCGCCCTTCACGGTTTTGAATTCGAACGACGTGACCAAGAATTGCTTTCATCCGCACAGTCACGGCCTCCACTTCATCTCGGCCACCATGATACACCACACTGGAAGAATTGCAAAACGAAAAGCCTTCTGCTATGCTCCGAAGCTCGCCATTCGCGAGGCGAAAAGATTCGAGGTTGCCGTGTGTGTTCTATGCCAGTCTGCGAAGCTTGTATCATCAAGTCCTCATTTGGGAAACGGGATGAAAGGACCTTCTCAAACCGGACCCGTTCGTTTTGCCCGGACTGCCACAACTTCGGCAACGTTCATGGAGATATCAAGTTAAAGGAAGATTGTACGGAGTATCTACCGTCTCATCTCAATCTTGGAAAGTCGTTGTGCATTTGCACTGCCAAAGACGGGCACCTGTGTATCCAATGTAAGACGATGCAAAATTGCAACACAAAGGAGCGCCTCGAACGATGCCATGGCAAAGGCTGCTCCAGGGCGAAAGAGGGTGGGTTTGCAGGACGTATATGTCTTTGGTGCGATCGACGTCTACCTAGTGAAAATGATCGAGCGACAGCCAGACGAGACTATGATCTGAGACACCTACTCGCTCGCTCACACTCTACATATGAACATCCACCAGATGGTAATGTTCGACCTCCTGACCCAATTGAAGAGGAAAGGAAACGATTGCTGAACCACATTTCGGCGCGGAGAAGTCTCACAGCTGATGCTGCTGAAGAAGCAAGGTGGCACCGTTCCGAGTCCTTACGTCGGTCTGAGACGTTTAACCCGCCCCCACCGATCCGGCGACAGTGGACGACTCCTGCCGTGAACAGCGGGGAATGGCGAGACACAGACTCCATTGCTCCAACTCTGGTAGAGAGAGATTATTGGGAAGCTTCAGATCCGCCCGACTATACTCTAGAGGATTCATATACCCCCACCAGAAAAGGAACAGCGGTGGCTGATGGGCAAGTTTTAAGTTAGGCTCCACGCTGGAAGCAAAGAGCAACGAAGGCTGGGCTCTGGCATGGGCGACTTGGCTGAACAAACAGCGAGTTGCTCCGTTTTGAATCTGCCGCATGCTCTTAACATGCCGTAAACGTAGATAATTCATAGTACCTGAATACACAAGTTTGAGGGAAGATCCCAGGCTTGGGGCGTATTGCCCCATAAATTCCAATCTTGTCAAAACAAAGCCTAAATTGTCGAAAGGTTCAATTGCGGACATAAGTAGAACGCGTGCTGATATGAGTGGACCCTTCTTCGGGCGAGGACTGCGGGGATTGATCTTATCAGATCGCGGGGTTTTGCGTCATGTATCACCCCAGTTTCTGGTTCCTATGTACTTTGCCCCAATAACAGCCTTCCATTTGATCTCATTAGGGTTGTATCAAAGAGCCTTCTGCGAATCCTTGATTCTGCAAGAGATCCTGCTCATCATGCAGGCAGCTAATCGACTGCAGAAGGCCCTCAGAACTGGTTCCAGCCTGACTTTTGGTGCCTGGCAGATGCTGCCAGGAAGCAACGTATCGAGGAGCATAGCAAGGTGTGGTTTCGACGTATGACAGCTTTCCGAGTCATTATCCCCCAGAAAATCTTGCTCCTGGAGTTGTGGGATATGATTGAAGAGCATAGGCTCTCTTTCGTGTCACACACACGTGCCAAGTACCTTCCATACACTTCTTTCTGAGACTCGATGAATGAGTGCTAACTCTGAAACTGTACAGTGGGTATTGGTGGACACAGAACATGGCAACATCGATGACAGCGCCATGCATGAGGCTGTTGCCGCGATTGCAGCCTGCGGAGTCAGTCCAATCGTAAGGATTGCGGCCAATGAAGGCTGGATGGTGAAGCGTAGCTGCCCCCAGGTTTCCAAGCGTGAGAAAAGTATGAGCTAACGACTTCTTCCAACACAGGTGCCTTAGATGCGGGAGGTCAGTGATGGTCCGCAAAAGGCCGCATGGCTTGCTTCGATACAAACTGGACTGACCTCAGCCAGCGCACGGAGTAATCGTACCCCTCTTATACACTGCCGGTGATGCCAAGAAGCTTGTGCAGTCTGCCAAATTCCCACCAATTGGCACCAGAGGCTTTGGATCGCCGTTTCCAATGGAGAAGTTCGGAGGGCTAAGCCAGACAGAGTACCTGCAACAGGCAAACGATTCCCTAATAACAATCGTGCAGATAGAGACAAAGGAAGCTTTGGAGGGTGTGGGTATCCAGTGCAATCGGAGCGTTGGAGTGAGGATGCTGATCCATTCGGATCGCAGGTCGATACCATAGCCAAGGTCCCAGGGATAGACGTCCTGTTTGTGGGACCTTTTGATCTTGGAAATAACATTGGCCATCCTATCCTGACTGGAACCATGCACGATGAGCTCAAAAAAGCCATTGCGAAAATCCAGCGAGCTGCCAAAGAAAATGGAAAATATACCGGTATCTATGCCACCTCTGGGGACCAAGCTCGCGAATTTGCCGATCAAGGCTTTAATATGGTGTGTGGCGTACTTGAGCAGGCAGTAACAGGAAGCAAGGCTAACCCTACATTCACTTCCAGGTATCTGTCATGACAGATGCAGTCGCACTTCCAGCACATATGACATCCTCACTAACGGTCGCGAAAGGCTCCTATGTGCACTCAGCTTTAACCATTGGCAAGGGAGCTGTGTCAGGGATCTCCAAAATAGCAGGCCGATAGCATAGTCTTGACTAAAAGTAGCCAACGAGTATGGCAATAATGATGATTTAAGAGAGCTATGAGTGTCCCTCGGCTTCATCAATGAGCCTTGAAACATCTTCCTCTGTAAAGCGATGCATAAGCTTGCGAGCCTCCGTAGCTATGTCTGGCTTGGAGTAGGTGTGGAAGACACGCTGAACATGGACCTTGTAGAGCGTCAAATTTGGCGCTTTCACATCTTAGAGTCAGGTCTACTTACTACAGGGGCATCGAACTCGTAGGCGAGCTTCCATTGGTTTTGGCCAGGATGCATCACATCTATCTCATAAAAATCGAAGCTTCTCTTCTTGCCCAGATGCGTAAGCACTGACTTCGCATCGTCACACAGTGAGCAATGCTGCCTAGTGAATAGGGTGATACGAGCAGTGTGCTGCAAAAGCCGTCCTGAGGGTTGCATGATGATGATGCACGCTCATATCATATTAGAATATTACATAGAAATGTGGAGGCGGTCAATACAAGTTTCCATGCCAAGGCTTCTACAACCCGCACTCAAACAGATCGGCAGTCGCAACGTACCCCAGTTGTTAAACCAGGCACGAGGCTTCAAAGAGCTTCTCGAGAGGACATGTCGCTTCAGCCTTATGTCAATAGTAAGGACCCAGCGGCATACTCCGTGAGAACATATGCTAATGCTATAACCATCCTCAGAGAAGGTACTTGTGCTCACTGCAGATGGCCGAACCCTCGTTGGCACACTGCTATCCTGCGATCAATTGACCAATATCGTCCTCCAAGACACCATCGAACGCGTGATACGCCCTCACGATGATCCCGAAGAAAGCGAAGAGGTTCCTCATGGGCTTTATCTGATTCGCGGGGAGAACGTGGCAATATGTGGGCTACTGGATGAAGAAATGGACAAGCAGATTGACTGGGCGAAGGTTAAGGGCAATGTTGTGGGAGGAGTGAAGCACACTTGAAGGGAGCTGATCTACGGCATGGGTGCCAAAAGTAATAAGCGGTGGAGTCCGAAGAGAGAACGTCCGGCTATCGGAAAGCCTACAAAGAATGGAGAGACTAGCCAAACCCCAGGATTAATGGTGGAATGTGCTCGAAAGATTGGCTGGATAGCTACAACTTCCGAAAGGGTCACCAACCCACACAGTATGTCCTTCAATTCTAGCCATGAGAAAATTGCAAGGATAACAAAGCTTCGACTCGCAGCAGCCTTTCTCCAAATATCCGTCCCATTCCTTCAATCCAACAACTGAGCGAGGAACATATTCTGTGTTCGACTGTTTGCAGGTAATAAGCCAACAAAATGGACGGTCCTGGTACTTCCAGCATCAGCCTATACGAGAAGCCCTTAGCGTGTACAAGCATGAGGCTCTGTCCGGCGCGCACATACTTCCTTTGAAGAGTAAGGCTTGATGTCCTGGAGCGCGTCGCTCGGAAACGCGAGGGGTATGAAGAGTCCAGAACATGAGAGTATCTTCACAGTGTGCGGTAGCTTTCATCCAGATTGGCACATGAGCAAAAGTCTTCAAAAGAGGCAAAGACATGCTCGACAACATCATTGATCCAGCTATCATCTCTTGGAATCGTTATCTTGATTCCTAACCCAATCCGCAAACTCCTTCCTTTTGGCCTATATAGCAGTGCCCATTGTTAGCGGCCTCCCAATCATCGCCTATCATATAAAATTATGCACCACATACCCTGATATCCACAAACCCCAGCCTCTCTTCCAATCCCTGAAATGGTCCACCCCCACCACTTTCTCGCTCCGCCTTCCCAGCCCATACCCTCCAGGTGATCGGTTTCAGCTCCTCCGCTCCCAATACTAAACCGACGCAAATCAAGGCGACGGATATGATAGTCTCCAAGGAGATGTCAAGGGGAAGGCTAGCTGCCGTGTTTGATAGCGACGATGCTGTAGAGCTAAGGGTAGAAGACTGAGGGTTGTTGGTGTTGAGAGATGAATGTTCGTAGGCGGAGTAACATCTGTGAGATCGTAGGAAATATTAGTATTTGATCCAGGGTTTTGGTGGTAGAGATGGTGGTTAGGTGGGAATTGCATACGCATGAGCCAGTAGGACGAGGCCGATTATGGTCGTCGGTCTTGAAAAGGAGGATGCCATTCATCCAATCGTCTAAAGACCGTATCGTTGATCAATGCGACATTGGAAATGAAACGAGTTGAACAGCGCCGAGAATCGCCGCATGTCGTTGCCAAGCAGCCAATCAAGATAGGTAGCGAGTGTCAAACACTCTGGTATCCTTGGCGGTCATATTACCCCTTTTTAGAAGACAAATTCTACATCGAGTACGGAATCTTGAGCGTAGCGACAGCAAAGTAATTCCTGGGTCTCACTACGAATCTTTTTGAATGAATCTCATTATCAAAGGCAAGGTCTGAAACCCAATCGATCACCATCAACTCAGGTAAAGGCGATTTTCTAAGCGCCCAAAACTCGAAAGGTTTGTGTATAGGTACTTCCAGACTACTGTCCGATTTACCTTTAATCTTACGACTAGCAACAAAGGATGTGCTTGGAAATTTCATTGTATCTTCAATCTATACATGGTCATAGAGTAGCGAACTAGCAAGATGGCCATTACATGAGCATGCGAATGAGCCAACATAGGCTTCTCCTTGCACAGTCACGCTCACTCCACAGACTCTCTTGTCTCAACCAATATTTTTAGGAGGTTTCTCGGATCTTGAAGCGTATCGCTCTCGTCATCTCTCGAAACGATCTCTCGAAAATCGCGAGCCAGAAATTCCCTTGCCATGTCTTCCTATCGGGCTTTCAGTTCGATTCAACCTGCTAAGATGGACGAAATGAACTCACCGCTTCCCTCAGATCTCCTTCCTCTTGCCAAGACATTGTTGTGCATGCTGTTACAAGATCTTCACCCTTTATGCTCAGCTCTACCAATTCGTTTGCTCGGTCGACGACAGTGGCGTCGACACCATTCAAGGCAGCGCAACTTCGAGCCCATCAGCTTGATCTGCTAATTTGACTTGGAAGCGTACCATCCTCCATAGCTTGTGGTACTGCGTCCTGTACGGAAGCTATTCTATCATTAGCAAGAACATCGCAGTGGTCAATCATCGTACTTGTAGAGGTACGTGATTTGATCCTCCACGTATTTGGCCTCTTGGGCCAAACGCACTTCCATATAACCAAATGTCAAAGACTTCCGTCGTACTAAAAATCCATTTTCGAAGATCTCATGAAAGTGTGTCGACCCCAGAACCTTCGGTCTTTCTTCTTGCAAGCCAAGGAAATACTCAAAGACTCCGCAGGCTAACCCAGCACCATCTATCATGGAGTCAACTATGGTTACAGGCCGTAGCGATCTTGTACGGCATACCGCTAGACTCGGTGCCCTTGCCAAACTCATCGATTATGACCAAACTCCTGTGACTCGCCTGCGTTATAGCGAGAGCGACCTGCTGCAGATCGATCATGAAAGCACTCTGAAACTTTGAAACAGTCTCTCTGGTGGCTATGCGGGTCAGGATCTTGTCCGTCAATCCGATGGTAGCTTTATCTGCTGGGACAAAGCAGCCCACGTGAGCCATGTAAACGATGAGAGCGATTTGTTTGAGGTAGACGCTTTTACCCGAATAATTGGGTCCAGTCATCATCAGCATGCTGGGTCCCTCAAGACTTTCGTGGTCTGAGCGTCCTTGGGAAGCTCCTGCGAATCTCCGATCATCTACGTCAACCTCCTCGGTTTGTAGTTTCCCACCAGGGCCACCGACAAGAAAGGTATCGTTTGGAACAAATGATGCGACTGTCAGTTCTTGCAGTGGATGTCTAGCCGAGTTAGCCTCAGGGCCTTGGTCTGTAATGCGAATGGTGATTAGACGTACCGACCGCCCTCAATGTGGACGATGTTCTTCTCTGTGATCCGTGGCCTGCAGAATTTGTATACTCTAGCACCTTGAGCAAGTGCGAGAAGGCTGTACCTATCAGCAACCGGTCGTAAGACATGTCCGGCAGACTTACCTGTCCAGCTCCCCACATATGTCCGAGGCCGTATTCAGGAGTTCTTCTCGAGCTAGTACTTGCTGGCCTAGCTCATGTACAATCTCGATCTCCTTATCTGCATTGACCTTTTTCAGAATTCATCGTCACAGTCGAGACATGTGAGACTATACCGCAGATCACTGCATATATATCCCCAACATCTTCGTCCAACTTTCGCATCCGATTATCTTTATAGTATACGCTGAGGGCCGTAGAAAAGATACGATCCCAACGTTGATCCTCAGCCTCACCGCCTTCATAATCGCCTCGACCAGTGGCGGGATTATTCGTTATTACGATCAGAAAACCGATTTGTGGGTAGAATATTACATTGAGATCAAGATTATATACGGCAGGAACCGTAGACGCAATCTCAACAGATGTGTGATTCAGCAGATCTTCGAGACCGTCGTAGTGTCGTTTCATTTCATCCAGCTCAAGATCAACTCCGGCATTGATGACTGTTCGATGCATCTCTGCAGAAGAGGTAAAGTCAACCTAGGGAAGGATTATCAGCTCGGTTGCAGAAATCCTTGTAATGTCATAGCTCTAGCGACCTAACCTTTTCGCTAATGGCCCTACCAATAACTGCAATCTCATGGGTGTCGAATTTCTCAAGCACCTGAATGATATGCTCAGAGGTAACTTTCGGACTGCAGACCGGATTGTACCTGCCTTAACCCCTATCACGGTCCTCTCCAGTCCGGTGACTTCCATGACAGCACTCCTGATCTGCAGCGTGTAGAATGCGAACTATTACCATCAGCAGCGCCTGTGTGCTGTCAAGGCACCGTACTGATCGAAGACTTGACCAGATACCGCTCTTGATTCCACCAGTTTTGCTCAGTGCATTGCTGACACCTTTCCTGAGATGAACCATGACAGTCCGCATATTCTTGATCTGTCCAAGGCTCTTCATTATTCCATCCATGAGGCTGTTGTTTTCTGGTCGGAGAAAGACACTTGCAGTGCCCAGCCTCTCGTTGATCACATCTATATCCAAGCTTGGGCGCAGAAAGTATCGTCGGAGAAGGGACTTGCCCTGTGGAGTCCTGGCAAAGTGATGGAAAAGACCGTAGACTGAGAGTCCTTCCTTCGAGCCAGAAGCCATCTTGGTGGGCCCTTGATTATGAGTGTTGGGACTTGACTCGGATTGTACGATTTGGAGGGACGCCAGCGTGTCCGCATTGACGAACCTGAATGCCCTTTAGCGATTAGGTGACTTTGTGATGGGTATGCTAAGTGGCTCACATCATGCCTTTGAGACTGAACATCTCCACAGATGCTATACCGAAGATGCCAGCAGCAGTATCATTAGGAAGATATTCGACTACTTTTCTTCTTCCCACGTACGTGAGGAGCGCACCGGCACATCCAACACTCAGACGACTCTCCATGTCGATCCACGCTGAAAGTCTCAAGAGTTTTCCCTGTCGGCCAGTGAGACCGGCTTCGTTCGCCCCTCCATAGGTCTCGCAAGCATCATCGTATCCTGGAGTGATAAACAAGACTTCGGGGCCACCATCGGTAGATAAATTCAAATTGACCAGCTTGGTCTTTCCAGCCTCGTAGCTGAATTCTGGAGACGGTCGGGACTCAATTATATAAGGCAGTGCGAGGTAGTCGCCTGTGTATAGTGACTTTAAGCCAGATAACCATGCCACATAGAGAGTGTATACCTTCAGAAGCTCTACTTCGGCCTTCAGGGTCGAAGCATAATTCCACGGCTTCATCGACTCGCGTTGAGAGTATAACAACGGTGGGTTGGATATGCAGTTTCACTTTTCGCCATTAGTGATGGCCTGGAAGATAACAGGCCATGAGATGCAGCGAACATGTATCGACGACCTCAATACCACCATAAGTCACGTCTGCCATCACGAACACTTTTTGGTCCCTTGCAACATAATAGCAGCACCCAACCGTGCCTCTATCTCTCATATCTACACACATAATGACTTCGTCAAGGGAGTCAGCGTTCTCCCTCTCTGCAATGGCTGCGGCATTTTCAGGACGTAAATCCCTCTCAGAAGGGGTAGTAGATTGGGTACGAGGAATCCCGTGGATTAGACGACGCGGAGATGATGCGGTCCGAGAATCGAGCTGACTTCTCCAAGGATGTAGACTGACTCGTTTGGCTGGCTGTCGCTGAGAAGCTCCTGCCTGCTGCGACTGAAAGACTGGAGATGACCGAGCTATAGAAGGTGTGCGTGAACCGTGGCTATTGCTATCAGAAGGCGTACCAGCCACGGAACGCTCGTGGCGACGTTTGGAGCCAATCATGATGTTAGTCCGGGGTAACGAATAAGAATTGGTAAGTTAATTTAGGGATGTGAAGATATGGATTATCAACTTCGTCACAAGCCGAGGTCTGCAGTAGATGGTCTGATATCCTGATAACCAAGGCTCAAGCCCACATTTCAATCACAGAATTGGAATTGTGATGCTAGCTACAGGTCCTGTTGGGAAGTTGGTGACCTTCACAACCTTTTGGTTACCTGTCTGGCATGTAGCCACTAGAAGTTGAGTGTTTTTTACAATTGAGCGGAATAACCTACATATGCCATGCTCCACTTTACCATGCCATATCGTACTTATCATATTTGGGGGGCTGATATACTCATTATGAATTTGGTAGAACCACAAGTGTTTTCCCATCTTGCGCAACATTAATGTGAGCCTCCTGACCGCTCCGGATTTCGCCCCGTATGATTCGATCAGCCAGAGCAGTGGTGATACTTTTCTGGAGAAGACGGTTGAGCGGCCTTGCACCATAACGCGGATCGTAGGAGTTCTCGGTTAGCCAGTCCTTGACTTGATCTTCCACGTTCAACATAATGCGACGATCGTCAAGGCGAGCCTGTAATTCGTTCAGTCGTATATCGACAATGTCCCGTAAGGCAGACTTCGAGAGACGTCGGAAGAAAATGAAATCATCGATTCGGTTTATGAATTCGGGTGGGAAGTTCGCTGCTACCTGTTTCATTATTGCATCTTTGATGCTAGGTGAAAGCTCTGTTGAGTCCTGGTGCGAAGTATCCCCGCTCACCAGTAACTCCGCACCGATGTTAGAGGTGAGGACAATGATCGTGTTCCGAAAGTCGACCTTATGCCCCTGGGCATCTGTGAGGAAACCCTCATCAAGCACCTGTAGGAGGAGTCCAGCAATGTCACGATGGGCCTTTTCGATCTCGTCGAATAGTAATACAGCATATGGCTTCCGCCTTACAGCCTCAGACAATTGGCCTGCGTCCTCGTAGCCGACATAACCGGCAGGAGATCCTATCAATCGACTGACTGTATGCTTCTCTTGAAATTCACTCATGTCAAATCGAATCATTGCAGATTCTGCCGAGAACAAGAAACTTGCGAGCTTCTTGCACAACAAGGTTTTCCCAGTTCCAGTAGGTCCGAGCATGAAGAACGATGCTATTGGACGGTGGTCCCCAGACAGGCCTGCTCGTTGAGATCTAACAGCATTAGCCACGGCCGTGAGAGCTTCATCCTGGCCCCGTACGCTTTCGCGTAGTGTATCTTCCATAGCCACTAGTCTCTCAATCTCACCAGACATCAACTTCGTAACAGGGATCCCTGTTTGACGGGACACGACAGCCTCGATGTCGGCTGGTGTGACCGAATCATGGAGAATGCCGGTAGCGGAGGACTCCGAACCTTCTTGTGGCAGTAGTGCTTGCAGTCTCGGGATGGTAGAGTATCGAAGCTCGGATGCTTTGCCATAATCCCCGTTCCTTTGAGCTTGTTCGAGACCAAGCCGTGCTATCTCGAGGTCTGATCTAGCGGTCTTTATGGCGGTTATTTCTGCCTTCTCTTTGTCCCAAATTTCCGTCAATTTTGCTATCTCATCCTCTTTTGAAGTCAAAGACCGCTCCAACTTCTCTTTGCGCTCGACGCTGGCAATGTCAGTTTCCTTCCTTAGACTCTCTAGTTCGATCTGAGCCGTCATGATCTGGCGGTCTAAGTCTTGAATGGCTTCAGGCCTGCTCTCCTTTACGTAGAGTTGATATTAGCGATGTTGCTGATGCCTGGCTTTGCAAGAGCAAGCCCAATACTAGCACACGGAGTGCAAACAATACAGAGAAACGCGTGGTGCATGAACAGAATCGTTCCTTGAAAGGAAATTTCTCTGTTACTACGTACCTGCTGCAATCTTTGAGCTGATGCCGCTTCATCAACGAGATCAATAGCTTTGTCTGGCAGGAACCTTTCACTAATATATCTACTGGACAAGTTCGCGGCAGCCACGAGAGCGCTGTCGAGAATTCGGACTCCGTGGTGGACCTCATACTTCTCCTTCAATCCCCGCAGTATACTGATAGTTTCTTGTACAGTCGGCTCCCCGACTAATATAGGTTGAAACCTACGCGCCAGGGCAGCGTCTTTCTCTATTTGTCGATACTCGTTGAGGGTGGTTGCCCCACTGATCTGGATTTCTCCGCGAGAAAGGGCAGGCTTTAGCATGTTACTTGCGTCCATAGAGCCCTCAGCCTTCCCAAGACCGAGTAGAGAATGCATCTCATCAACAAAGAGTATGACGCCACCGTTGGCATCCTCCACCTCTTTCAAGACTGCTTTCAGGCGCTCCTCAAAGTCACCCCGAAACTGCAAGACCAACAGTCAGCCAAACATGAGTTGCACCCATTATGCTCTGTGCTATCATACTTTAGCACCCGATATCAAGAGTCCAAGATCCAGGGCTATCACACGCTTTTCTTTGATACTTTCCGGCACATCGCCCCGGATAATTCGTTGGGCCAAACCCTCCATCACTGCTGTCTTCCCTGTCCCTGCACTTCCAACCAGGACTGGATTATTTTTCGTCCGTCTTGAAAGAATCTGTATAAGGCGCTGGATCTGGCTATCACGACCTATGACTGGATCCAGCTTTCCCTCTTTTGCTTTTGCAGTCAAGTCCATCCCATACTTCTCTAATGCGGGCTTGTCGTCCTCCTGACCACCGAGGTTCATGCGATGTGTTCCACCCGGTGGGTGCGCTCCCGGGCCACTGGCATAGCGTCGACAGGCATACATATGGGGCACTGCCGGAAGCCATGATGCGAACCCATGGAGATCCCCTGATCTAGGAAGACAGTGAGTGGAGAGTAGCTGAGCAGACAATTTCAAGGTCGGCGGATGTGGTCTGGAAGGAATCCATTGTTGTGGCAGACCCCGTGATGCCAACCGCACCCTCGAGAACATATTAGTATATTTGTGGCAAGACGAGTACAAGCCTGCGTTAGCGATGGTCGAGAGTAGAGGACATGTCCATGCCGCCTCATGCCCTTATTCGAGGCTCCAAATAAATGTAGTTGAGCCTCAAAGATGTGATGATGCCGTCCGCCGATGAACCCGCTGGGTAGCCAACGCGTGCCAAGGCTAGAATAGGGCCTGCGGGTGAGGCATTGGTCGGTGCAAAATACTATTCTATTCTACACCAAGCACAAACTTTTTGTACTTCACAAACTAGTAGGCCTTCCTACCACACAACACTACACTCAGAAAATCGCAACTATGGGCTTCTTAGACTTTCTCACCGATGCTGGCCTCTCGAGTATGTAGTCAATTCACGCTGACTTCCACCCGTATTCTGCTAATAGATGGCAAAGGTCTTAATTCGTGGGTCAGGACTAGATCCTACATTACCGGGTGAGCACTTCAGGAGCCCAGCAGAATTCTAGGTTCCCTACTTCAACATGATGAGCACAATTGGTCCGTGTTTATGAATAGCGGCTTAAGACACCGTACAAAAATGGATACACCCCCAAAAGCGCCTTGTGCGCATCTCTGATCTTTGCGTTATGTTATGCGTTTATCACCAATGAAGCAAACACGAAGCGAACGCTGATCGTATATCAGTTATGGCCCCTCGCAGGCTGATGTCCAATGCTATAAAGCGCTGAAGGCCACGCCTGAAGCGGCCAAGTACCCGCATGCCTATCGCTGGTACAAGCATATGTCCTCATACGAGCCTGAATTCTCATCCCTTCCCGGCGACCCTTCGGTAGGTCTTGCCTAGTGATTATTCTAGGAGAAAATTGCATCTTAATGTGTGCTACGACGATAGAAAGCATATACAACATACGGCCCTGAAAAGAACGAGGAAGCTACCAGCACAAACCCCAAAGATGCTCCAGCTGCGGAAGAAGACGAAGATGATCTCTTCGGATCCGACGGATCGGAGGATGAGGAGGCCAAGAAGGTGAAGGAGGCGAACCTGGCGGCGTACAAGAAAAAGAAGGAGGGCAAAGTCAAGCCAGCTGCCAAGAGTATTGTCACAATGGACGTCAAGCCTTGGGGTATGTTCCAGACGATATGAGGGAGTCCACACCGATACTCATGCTGTGTCGCGACAGATGACGAGACCAATATGAAAGAGTTAGAAGCCAATATGCGTCAAATATCTATGGATGGGCTCACATGGGGAGCGTCCAAGCTTGTACTCGTCGGATACGGCATCAGCAAATTGCAGGTCAATTTGGTAAGCTTCCGCGCACTTTCATTCACGCGCTTAGCTCATTTGTTGGTCTTAGGTAGTGGAAGATGAAAAGGTCTCGATCGATGATTTGCAGGCAGAGATCGAGGGTATTGAGGATTATGTACAGTCCACCGACGTGGTGAGTCAATTTTCCTCCGTGTTTCCCCTATTCGTGCTAACATCACCCTTCCCCTCAGGCCGCAATGCAGAAACTGTAGTCCCTCTCACTAGGTTTGAAAACGAGATCATGTGCAACACAGGCGCTTGCAGGTCGTAATCTGGAGCGACGGCTGTACGTGTTTGTATTCGGACCGGCGACCAGATGCACAGCACTAGATATAGATCAGTCAGTAGCTACGATATGAAAAGCGATGCCTCATGAGCGTTGCGTGTACTTCTTTCATGATATTCCACGAAGACACTGTTGTCAAGCAAAGGTTGCTGCTGGAGAACTTCACGGAGCCCTACATTCACAAGACGTACTCAAACGTTGGTAATCTAACTGAGTAGCAGCTGGAGCCGTGAGGCTGCATGTATCTAAGGGCTTGTATGGTGAAGCCGACATTGGGATCAGTCTGTGTCTGGCATCATTGTCTTTCGAGGTGAGCAGACGACAATCTTCTACCGTCTTTGAGCATCGCTCGACTTGGGAAAGCAAGGTCATTGCACCGCGTAAAGATTACTTGATCTTTGAGCATCCAGTATTTCAAAGAGCAAAGCTCCGGTAATCTTTCTCGAGCGTGTTGTCAGTTCAAAGGCGAAGCAGGGCACGTGAAAGAGACAAAGCCTCGAGACACACAGCTGTGAGTTGATGAGCGTTGCTGGCGGTGCAATCGTTCCTAGTCAAATAGGGGTGTCATGCCACACTAGAGCTTCGCAAAGGAGGCTGTCCGATGGCCTGAGGCATCGACCTTTCCGCCTAACGGCCTGGTAATTTCTAGAAGCGACACGTTGGGATATGGGAAGATTTCAGTATCCTGGGGATATTCATGAGCTGGAAATTGAGCTGCTTCGCATGTTAGCAGCAACGGAAAATGACAACCAACATATTGTTTCGACGATCGAGGTCCCATTGCTCCGGACGCACTCCAACTGAACCAGAGCATACTACGTCGCGGCCTGATCAACGCTGCAAAGCAGAGCAGGTATGGCAGTGCACAGCCGATGGTTATCTCGGCTTACAGCCCGGTCGTCGTCTCCACCAGTAAGAAAAGATTAGGGTTTAGTCTTCTATCGGTATTGGCAAATTGCGATGGGCTCATGAACCCATCTTTACAAGCTCCTGAGCTCAAATTTTGATAGGCGAACACAAAAGTGAAAAGGGGCTCATCAGATACCTAGTCTCTACATTCGTTGCATGGATGCTAGACTTCCCTGCTCCAATCATGCACACCAACCGGCGACGGGTACTGCGGACCGTATGTATTTTGGTTCAGAAATGAAATTGATTCAGCAGAACATCAAGCTATCACATCAAGAGAAGCGCAATGTGAGCACACCACTCTTTGTATTTTCAGGTTGTTACCTGAAGTGCTTTCTGGATCCGCTTGTTCCATTTTGACGGACTTTATACATGACTTACTTTAGTAGAATAACATGGCTAAGTAAACATCGTCCAGCACCTAATCGTTGCCCCATTTGGACTCAGTTGGACATGATGATATTGTTAGATTCCAGAACAGCGAAGGATGCGCAAGCGAATACACAGTGATCTAGATAGACCCACTTGGGTGAGGATGGGTGTGGTATGCGAGGTATCCTAGCTGCCATACTACTAAGAACCAGCGAAGACGTTTCAGATGTGGTAGCATGATTGCTGAAGCTATTCATACTATGAGTAGAAAGGCGATACGAAGTAGCTTCGACCGCGTTGGGATATTGGGGGCGGGGAGGCTAACCGTGACAGGACCTGCATGAAAGGGAGCGAGATCGTCAGGTACAAGTCGAAACCACATGGCAAACAGGAGTCAGCACTACCTTATGTTCCGAAACGATAGCCTCAGGTCTACAACATCGAGACTGTGCCACCATGGTGCAAGATGGACACAAGGATTGGGGTTAATGCTCCCAGTGCTTGCTCGATCGCGACTCTGAGGCAGCACTAAAGGGTTGATCGGCAGTCTTTGGCCTTGACAGAAACCTCTTCAGAGGGGAAGGTGGCATGAATCGACTTCTAATGGCGTCGTTGTGGTCTTTGAAACAAATGGCTTCTTTTGATGCTCTGGCAGTTGAAGCTATCCCTACATCTGATTGATAAGAGTGCACCAACATTTGGAGGGAGAGGAGTATACTCTTCAGCTCCGTAATGTCCATCGGTCTAGCGAAAGGTTTGAGTGGCTGGACGCCTTGGGTGTGGGGCATGCTGATTCATTTAGGGCTGGCCTTACCAGGCTAAGGTACGATGATGAGCCACCTTAGACGGCTAGTGTCTCGCCTAACACAAACGATGCTTATTAATGCATGAGGTGCTAAGCGACGCTTCGACAGCCAATGACAGGCTTTTGGGCATGCTGCGGACAAGAGCTAGCTTGCCTGCGCCTGATACGGGCTGGCCAATCTTGGAGCATCACCCCCTGTGGAAGGAGGTAGAGACTGTACAGTGATCGAGATACGCCAAGTCCGTGTCAGCTCTGAAGATGCATCAAAGCTTCCAGTGTCCCAGTCTCGCGATACCTTATCTGCGTCAGTTCGGCCGGATATGCACGGCTCATCATCATGCCTTCGTCCGATCACAGCACGATAAGTGAAAGCCATATATACTGGTGCCTCAATAAGGAAGAAACTTGAAGATTGGTGCGAAGCCGATGCCGATCAAATGTGTGGGGAGAACCAAGGGCTCTCAGCCGCACCCACGAGGTCATACGCGCTAATGCCGAATTGAGGCCGTGTAGGTCTCCGAGATCAGCGATGTAGCGGCGAATGAAACGAAGGCATTCACTGATACGTAGTTCGACGTACCTGCCACCGCCTTTTGGCTGATTACAACGAGCCTTGCAGCAGAAACAGCCCGTACCTGAGTCACGAACGATAATGAGAGGTGCACTGTCGACGTAGTCCGAGCCCAGGCGTCTCGCAAGGTTTTCACCGCTGCTCCCAAATCGCGATCGGTCCGTGATCTGTGTAGGAATAACTAAGCGTAAGTGGCATGGAACCTAGAAAAAGGGACAGGCAAAACGAGCCTGATGATTTCGCATCTTTGACCGTCATGGTGCAGCCGGCGACGAGAGATCCTTGGTCCCATCACGATAGTACCGGTTGAATGGTCTTCTCGCTTCTCTGACCGCCAGTTAAGGCTTGCTCGAGATACGTGAGTGCACTGCCCCATCCGTGTACGTAGCAAGAGAAGAGAGGAACGCAGATGGGTGGCCTTATGATTAGAATTTGCCATTAATAGATACGTTCAGAGCGTTAGCCTTCTCTCTTTGAATGCTGGCTAAGATGCGAAATGACCTATAAAGAGTTAGACCAGAGTCCAGCGCTAACCGTGACTGGGTCATTATCGTGGAAGCCGACGCAGCCCTATGGCCTTTCTATTGTTAATTCAGGCTGATGCAGGATAGCGTTATCTTAGTCTCGCGTCAATCCGTAGGCCAAGCCCCGAGGTTCGTAGTGGTAATTCCACCTCGCAAGAACCATTGAAGGATTGGTTTGCGATTGGCGGAATATGATATGCATCTGGCGAGCTGTACAGCCCTTTTCCACTTTCCCCATCGCGAGCTTAAATTATCAAGTCTGTAAGGGAGTCCGTACCACTCGCTCCCAGCGACGACCGTGGTGTGGTGTAACCTTAACGCAAGGCCCTAGGTGAGGCCCAAAATTGGAACCTCAAACCTCCGTTTCCGACTCGTCCAATAGCGAAAGGGCGTAGCCTGGTAGTCCCTGTTACTTCCGGAGCAGCCTCTTCTAGCGAGAGAGGCTGCAGGTGATGAGGATTTGTAAGCGTCGACCAAGCGGTGCAAGTGCCACGTTGAGCACCCTGTAATCCCTCTCGCCGCCTCGGTACTTGCCATGTGGGAACAGGGATTGTAGTATTTGGAGGGCCAGCTGCACTGCACAGAGGTCAGTGTACGAATATTAAATACGGCGCCTTTATTCCTCCGCCGCAATATATATTAATACGCCTCCCACGGTAGGATGTTCCCTCACCCTCCCCCTCCCCTCAACATAGTCAACGCCGCCTAGAACCTCTTGCTTGTAGTCTTCACACTATCTTCTTCAGTCTCACTGCTCGTCACGCAACTTCCTCCATCTTATCACATTACAAGTAAAAACCATGCACCGTCACAATAGTTATTCGCTCCCGCAAGGAGGCCAGAGCTCCTTAAAATATTCTTCATCTCACAGCACCAGCAGTGCTTTCAGCGCAAGTGCAAATCCAAATGAAGATTGGACAAAGATATCAGATCTTGCGGAGAGAAGAAGAATACAAAACAGGATTGCCCAACGCAATTATCGTGAGTGCCGTTGCTGTCCAATATCCAACATGAAAGCTAATGACAGAACAGGCAAAAAGATAAAGAGACGTCTAGAGGACCTCGAGCGAAGAGCAGGCTCATCTTCAGCCTCGCCTGAGCAATCACACCCGGAGCTCGCGCCCATAATCGAATCGAGGCCTATTCACCAGAAACAAGTCGACAGCGTCAAGAGGCAAAGATCCAAGCAGGACTCCTCAACCCGAAATCGACGAAGGTCGCCAGAACCACTTCAGCAACCATACCCTCCTGTGAAGACGGAACGGTCAGCTTCTCCAACCTACCAGTATGGCAGAGAACTCTCAATTTCCCCTCCCCCTTCGTATGGATACTGTCATACCTTGTCTGAGCCTCTTATCCACCCTTCTTATCCGCAACACGCCCCATTCCATACCCTCCCAGCTCGGTATTCCGACTACTCCGGACCGCCACAGTATCTTCCACCATTACCGACCACCTTACCCAGTATGATACATTATGATCTTGGACCATCCAAAAGCAACGCCTATCTCGATGGCGACGTTCTCGACCAGTACGATACTGGCTATGCGCCGTTTGGAAGCATAGATCTGCCAATGCAGCAGCAGTCATATTCGGACGCTAATGTTCATGTAAATCATCCCGAGTACAGCTTCCATTTTCAGTAAAGCTTCTTTCAGTTGATGAATACTGTTATCTCCTTACTCAAAAAGCCTTTCAATTTTCTCACCATCTTTCCTGGTTATCGATACATGAGTCCATGACTGACGGCATTTGGCCAGACACCGCCACTCTCACACTCACATTCGTTCGACTACTCAAGGTCGGGATCGCCATCGATGATCTTCCCCAGCACGCCAGTGTCGATACCGGATTCACCACAGCTTATCATTCGATAGTAGCACCCGCGCTTGACAGCGATGGGCCATGTTGCTAGTAATCTATCAGGAGTTTGGAGGGCATGATTTTAAAGGACGGCGCACGCCATGCATTGCGGTATCCGAGGAACTCGTGTGTTGTAACGATGATGATGATACCTACGATGCCTGAAAGCATCTTGTAACACTATTGTTGGATTCATGGCTTTATCGACATTGTGATCCATACCTCTAACATCGCATCCTGATCCTTTGATGCCTCCTCACCGCCAGTGTATGCAGGATTCTGTACCGATAGCTTAGTCGTTTCGTATTGATCCTACGTTTCGTTGGCTTCGAACCCTGGTCGATTCCCATTCAGCTCCAAGCCAGCTTGAGAGCCTACATTAGGGAAGTCAATCATGCGCGACTAGAGGTCATCCAGTCGTTTCGGCAATCGCAAGGTGCGTTGTTTTATGTCCGACTGTTCTGACGACTGCTCTGATCAGTATCGTAATCGTCAATGCCCGGTTGTGATGAACTGCCTTAGCCACTAGTTCTAGTCTTGTAGCAGAATAGCTTGGTAGCCGCTTAGTCATCATCTTTAAGAATCTTAGTGAATGCGTCGAATTAAATCCATCGTACTCCATGTCTACCATGTCTCGTTTCAAAAGGCAGCGTCTTACTACCCCTGATACAGATCATGTTGGACTCAACGATAATGAGGCTGAGCGTTCAGACACAAAAGTAGCATCTCAACCAGCCAAGACAAAGCAGGCGACAGAGCAACAAGGGCGCTCATTATACGTACGCTCTCTACCTGTGAGTGTGACTACAGAGAGCTTGACCAATCTTTTCTCTCAATCTTTTCCTCTCAAACATGCTACAGTGGTCGTGGATCCGGTGACGAAGAAGTCCAAAGGTTACGGTTTCGTCACCTTCGCAGATGTGGAAGATGCTCAAAGTGCCATAAAGGCCTTCAGTGGGTCCGTGTTGGAGGGCCAGAAGATCAAAGTCGAGCTAGCAGAGCCTCGACAACGCCGACTGAACGAGAACGGCTCTGTCAACGCAAACAAGAAAACACCCAGGCCAAACCGGCAGAAGCCCGAGGCTCTTTCACACCCAAAGCTCATTGTCCGGAATCTCCCTTGGACGGCCAAGGAATCAGAGCTGGCGGCTCTGTTTCGCAGCTACGGCAAGGTGATCCTCGCCGCTATACCCAGGAAGGAGCCAGGTTTATCACCAGGCTTCGGCTTCGTGGTCCTTCGAGGAAGGAAGAATGCAGAGAAAGCATTGGAAGGAGTCAATGGCAAAGAGATAGAGGGACGGACTCTTGCGGTAGATTGGGCAGTTGATAAGGAGGTCTGGAACACCCTAAATATTGAGAATGAGAAGCCAGAACTCAGTCATGAAGTAGACGGTGGATCGGCCAAGGTCCGGGACGGCAAAGCCTCAAGACTGGAAAGGATTGGGAATGAAAACTCGACGGGTACCTCTCAGATTGACGCGAGCGCCTCGAGTGCCTCAGACAATGATAGCAGTGAAGACACGTCTAATTCAGGTAAAGCATCCGAGGAAGAGACAACTCTTCGGACTTTGAGAAATGACTCATCGACTCTATTCTTACGGAATGTTCCGTTTAGCTGCTCAGATGAGATGCTGAAAGAACATTTTCAATTTTTTGGTCCCGTGAGATATGCAAGAATAGTTCTTGACCAAGCAACCGAGAGGTCCAAAGGCACTGGTTTCGTATGCTTTGTCAATGCAGAAGACGCAGATACTTGCCTTCGGGAGGCCCATCAGATGCAGCTTGTGTCTGGCCAAGTAGGCTCCCTAAACAGAAGTGCTAATGCCTCTTCGAACAAGTATTCTTTATTAGAAGATACAAGCAAGGATTTTTCTGGTCGATTTACTATTGATGGAAGAGTCCTTCAGGTATCTCGAGCCGTGGATCGAGGAGAAGCCACACGTCTCACGTTCGCGGGCAACAATATACGAGATGTCAGAGATAAAGATAAGCGACGGCTCTTCTTACTTTCTGAGGGCACTGTGCCGGCCGACACTCCACTATACGGTCTTCTTTCTGCGACTGACATCAAGATGCGAGAGGACAGCGCGAGGCAGCGGCAGTCACTCATCAGAAGCAATCCCGCCCTTCACCTAAGCCTGACACGTTTATCAATTCGCAATCTACCCCGTCATATCACCTCCAAGGACCTCAAAGCTCTTGCTCGAGAAGCGGTTGTTGGCTTTGCCAAAGACGTCAAGTCTGAAGCGCGTAAGCCACTGTCAAAGGAAGAGCGTTCACGAGGCGGTGAGGGGATGAGAGAGGCCGAGAAGGCTCGTAAAGCAAAAGGGAAAGGGATTGTCAAGCAAGCTACGGTCCACTTTGAAGGTCGCGAGGGCGGTAAAGTAGCAGAAACAAATGGAGCTGGTCGAAGCAGAGGCTATGGTTTCGTCGAGTATACCTCGCATCAATGGGCCTTGAAGGGACTTCGATGGCTGAACGGGCATGCAGTAGGCGTATCTAATGGTACAGCCGCTGGATCAGAGATCAAAGAGAGGAAGAAACGACTAATCGTGGAATTTGCTGTTGAAAATACTCAGGTCGTTGATAGACGGCATGAGAGAGAAGCAAAAGCTAGGGAAAGGTCAAAGCTCGTCTCAGAGAAACGCCAGAATGGCGATATCTCGCTGGCTACTTCCACAAAGACACCGAGCAAGGACCAGCTGATGGCAAAGACGAGAAAAGGTATGAAAAGGAAGCGAAGCCCCGGGTCAGACCCCTTAAGGCAAAGGGACACGTCGGCGGCAAATATGACTACGAAAGACTCCGACGAAAGCAGCAAGCGACAGCGTATTATCGGAAGAAAGAGGATGATACGGAAATCTAGGGGTAAAGCGTCAGCTGGTTAGCATATGCCAATTGTCAATGGTCACTGATCTGTCTGTTTTCGAATCTCTCAGTGCATGGTGCCCAAGTACGCAACATTTGGTAATTATTGCAGACTATCACCTGCTTCCCCGGCTCCTTTTCCAACATTCGATGCACTCTAAGTGTAATCTTTCTTGCCCAGCGTGGGCGAGGAGGTCGAAACTTGCACTTGTGCACATTCACCTACGATGAATTGCATCGCCCAATGACACCTGCCCTCATTGATATTGCCATCTTTCCCCTACTGAGAAACCTTGTCGTTTCCCTCTGCTTGTCTGATAGTGAGCAGCACACCTTGCTGGTGGGCTCTTGGGGCCTCAACCTCAGCCTACAATGTCAAGCCATCAGGGATTCTTGGGATGGGCAATGGACACGCTATTCGCGTCCCAAAGCCCCACAAGGCAAGCTATTGGACGCTGTGTGAATCCATGAAATTTTCGTGCCAAATAGGGGCCCAGTGCCAGGTCTAGGCCTCGAAGCATCTCAACAGGTACAACGTACCATTCCTCAACAATGGCTCTGCAATGTCTATAAGCGCTATGTGTTTCAGCGCAGTGCCATTAAAAGGAAAAACTCGACCAAACTAGATTCTACATGTGGTATAACAGCAGGTCCCGTTGGCCAAAATGCCATTGCATGGTCACATTGGGCCACAGCCTTCCACCTCTTTTGTTCTGGTGGGTTGTTGGTCACGACGCAGCGCTTCGGCACGAAATCCTTCCGACTAAAAAGACAGTATGTTTCCCTCAGCTACGTAAAGCTTCTAGCGATTCCAACGCCTCTCGAACCGTTGCTCTGTCCGAAGAGTTCGCTTAACATACCGAAATCTGCATCGTTGAGGCCTACTACCTGCTGGACTTAAGCGCGAAACCACGGAGAGTGAGGGTCTTGGCGTGTCAAATATTGTACGATTGTTTGGCGATGCCGGGCCGACTCGATGGCAACGGTTTTCAATTACGGTCATCCGATCGCCGAGGTGGACTTAACGCTCTTATCAATAGCAGTAAGACCGAATATGAGAGGGTGAAAGGGTGCCATCAGTCAAGGCTAGCCCAAGTCAGGCTGGTGAATTCGCTGGCCGCAATGATAGCCAATACGCATTATCAGACCGGGGTAGCCTCATCAAACGGTCGAAGCACAGCCAAAAAAGGGCGTCAAAATCCACATAGATGTCGAATTCTTCGACGTCTAGCCCTGCACCTTCCCCACGATGTTATACCGCTTGCTAAAAAATGTGAACCAATCCTGAAGAACGGCTTTCTTATCGTCCGGTAAATCCTCCCAATCGGATCTGCAGTCCTCGATCTTCAGTGAGGACTGTGCGAGAGCGCGTGAGGCGTCTTTGCCGGCGAAGACTAATCGAGAAAGGAGAAGGTCAGCTGGCTGCGATCTTCGCCAATTCTTGAGGCCATCGGCATTTGATGTTCTGTGCGAGAGTGATCGACACACACACCATTGTACGGGTTTTTGGGCGCATAGGCGGTATTGCCGGATACATCAAAGACTGTACCCATGATGGCCACGTAGGTTGGGTGCGTGGAGTCGGTGCCTAGTTCATGGGATTGCAACCAAATTAGCAAGACTTTCTTCACCTTTGCTCAAGGACTGTGAGGTCAACTTGATAGGATAATCGTACCGTTGCACTTTGCTAGGTCAGCTCGGCTGATAGGATCATCCTTGGGTGGATCGAGCTTGGGTGGATCCTTGGGAGCGAAGGACTTGGGTTCCTTGCTAGCCATTGCGTGGATCTTCCTTCAAAAGTCGATCTGCAGTTAGTCGATAGGCTCGGACGCGGACTTTAAGGAAGTGCGAGCGGTATGCGGGTGTTGAATCTGCGTAAAGGTCGTCGATACCTGGATGAACGAGGTCCATCTTCAGCGACGGCAGGGTTCCGCGCCCCACGCTTTCCCGGCGCTAGGTGTTCTACAGCATAAGGTAACGCAGGTGATAATAACATTGTCGCGGTCGGGGATGTTCCAAGAATCTTTATTCTACCTTTAGCACACTGAATCAGAAGCTACACCTCCACTTGTCTCGTTCAGTATGATGCAGCTTGTCGCCCACCAGCCGTTCAAGTTGAACGGATTGTCATCATTTCGTCCCTACTGGCTGCTGAACCATCAGTGTCACCAACGAGAGCACAACCTCAGCTGCAGCCAGGACTGTCGTCTCCCCAGGATTATCGTATATAGGGGCAACCTCCACGACGTCCGCACCTACAACATTCAAACCCTCAAGGCCATCCAGGATAGACAGCAACTCTCTTGTCGTCCAGCCCCCAACTTCTGCCGTTCCTGTTGCCGGCGCAAATGCTGGATCGAGCACATCAATATCTACTGAGATGTAAACGTTCGTGTCGCCAACTCTGTCCTTGAGCTTCTTGATCACGCCATCCACGCCAATGCGATCGATATCTCTAGCCTTAATGGTGTCGAAGCCACAGCGGACGTCGTTGCGCATGTCTCCTTTGGACCTGAGCACCGGTGCTCTAATGCCAGCGTGAATCGATGTGTTTCGTATCAACCCTTCTTCGTGTGCAAGGTGGAGGAAAGTTCCTGATGTGTCTCAGCTGGCAACCTTGACAGAGGGAGTGAATGTCTTAAGTCACCATGGTTGACGCTCCTGGATCACTCGGAGTTCAGTCAGATCCACCTCGTCCCAGCACATGCCTATCTATATCGCTCCGAACTTACATATACTGTGTCAGCCCGCCGCCTGATGGCTCTAATCAGTATGATCGATGCGTCTTCCAAAGACAGAAACTACCTAGAACTTTCGGGTCCCAAGTATCTACAGGAACGATTAACCCCACTGGCTGATTTGGAGGTTGAGCTGCATACCTATGTGGGAGTCAAAATGAATCACGGAAACTTTCCCCCATCGTGAAGCTACGGAACGAAGGGCGGGAAGAGTTGTCGTATGATCGCCTCCCAAGGCAATAATACGAGGTGTCAATGATTTTGTCTCCGCTTTCGCCTTCCGCCCTGAAACCACCTTTGAAAAGGTTTGATGTGTAAGCAGGTAGCTAAAACCTTGTTTGCTGCTTCAACCTCGCTATCGTACAACTGACTGACCGAGGGGGCGGAATCTAGAACATACAGTATGTGCCTTCTGGAGCTGTTTGAGGGCAATGGTGTTATCAAGAAAAGTCAAAGGCGCATCTCCACAGTCCAGGATTCTGGCCCAACTTTGAAGTGGGTTTTCTCCTAGCATCAGAGACTCATTCAATACCAGATAGATCAAGTATGTATCGAGGACAACAAGGGAAAAGGTCTCACCAGTATAGATATTCCAAGCACCAGCTGCATATATCCGTCGAGAGCCCAGTCGAATGCCAGTAGGGCCGAACCGAGCACCTGGACGTGCGGTCACTGACTGGATCGTATATCAGCTGCACTCCATTGCGTCGTCTCTAGTGCAACAGTTTGGCTTGTTCACACGGCTAACAAAAGTGTGATGACTTTGCAGGTGCCCATTTCATATTAGTGATTGGGGCAGTACTGACCGTGTCGAAAGGGCTGCCTAGAATAGCAATGTCATACGCATCTATATCCTTGTCTGTGAAGCAATTGGCGTAGGGCAAATTGGCGAAAGTCGTCAGGCCATGGAAGTCGCTCCTCGTGCTGATGTCAATGCCATCATCCTGTCCAAACGGTTGTTGCAATCTCTCCAAGCTCAAGACTGGAGGGAAAACAACATCTCGCGCCGAAACAACACAGACCACGATGAGAAGGTGTGCTGCAAATGGGAGGAACATGCTGTGCACGACGAGACTTCCTGAAGGCTGCAACTATTTCAAAGTCGGATCTGTTCGTGCGATGACTGGACGTTTGCTTATTGGAGATACTACAGCTCCAACCCCCAATTGTCTACGATTACCCCTCCCCCACATGATTCGTGTATGTAATAGCTTCGTCCCCGAGGGGAACACCCGCCTAGCCAAGTACCTAAGGTACCTAGGCTGCGCACTAGTTATACTGAAGGAGCACGTAGCGACCCCTAACACCACTTTATGAATGTGTAGGCTCGCGGTCGATCGATCTGGCTGGAGTTTGCAAGATGAATTCAGGGGGAAGGCTCTCACGCACGCCAGGCAATGCACATGGGACATATGAGGCTGGTAGGCGGGGGCCTGTTCACGTGGTGGCGCGTAGTTGGTGTAAGCAGGGACCAGCTGGCCCACGCTCACCCTTAAGGGACCCCAAAGATCCAGGGGGGTCGTGGGCATCTTACGCGGAAGGACTGGGGACTAGTCGGGACGTTGGTAAAGAAAGTCCTGGTAATATTCGATCTTCATCTTGTATCGACAAATATTATTGACGGTGAGCCACCGCTAGTCTGTCCTGTCCATCACCCATCCAAGCATATTACATACGTATTTGAGCTATCGAGTCATCAAAACTTCTTCTCGGTGATAGCCTGTACTGCGGTGGTACCAACCCTCAGTCGAATACCCTCCTTTTGTCGAAGAGCTTCAATCATATTCAAGAATTACGTATTATATCCTATCGAATAACACCGAATTGCATGCAGTCGCCTACTTGTCATATCCACAAGAACCAGCCCGTGGCCAAACATCCCACCTAACAAGCCGACAAAATGCTCCGAGGAGTGGGTATATGTGTGCATGAATATATCAACCGTATAATGTAGAGCTCAGTGTCACGACCACGTATACTATCGCACCGTGTTCGTCCTTGCATGGCGTCCAGTGGGTGAAGAACTTGTCGTCGCCTTTGGAGCGTGCCAGTGAGCGGAGCGTGAACAGGTTGATGCTGGCGGAAATGGCCTGGCCATGTTTCAATGAGTATGTGACTTTCGATTTATACTCTCGTGGCAGGGATGCGGTGTGCTGGCCGAGGAATTTGAATATGTCACTCCCAACAAAGTCATGGCTGTTCTTATTGGTGAGGCCAAGTATTTCCACGACGCCTAACGAGTAGTGCTGGATGGTGAACTTGTCGTATTTGATCACCAAATACTATGGGTTGTTAGCATGGCGCTCTTCCATAGAGGACGTACGTCATGGGACCTATGGGGCGTACCTTTGAGTAAGCTGTATAGAAGATCTCCATCTGACTTCGAAAATTCATCTTCTCAATCTGCTTCAGTAGCCCTTGCTCCATACCCTCCCCACGAACTTCCACACGTTTCGTGCTCTGAGGAAGCTGAGCACTGCTCTCTTTCCTGGTAAAGCCAAAAATCTTTCTCTTCGGCTTCACACTCATGATCGATTGTGCAGCCTCCTTGTCATCTTCTGGATCGTCCGACATGGATAGAATTTTCAGGACATCCGTATTGCTGCGTATGGTGGTCGAGCAGTTTATTTGCCCGCCAATGAAGAATTTCAAATTGCCATTCGCGTCATACAGTGGTGCTGCTCTGTCATCAGTGCTCTGAACGTACTATTCCATCCCAGCCCAAAGATACTTACCGACATAGAGTAGGTTCCAAAAGGGCTCTCCGTTCTTTTTATAATTCAGCAAAAGTTCCACGGTCTCCTCTCTTGCATCGATCGAGGCCTTTAATCTCCTTACGGCCGTCTTGTCAGTATAATTACCCTGAAGGAATCGGCAATTGCGTGGTACGACATCCGTTCTCGAGTAGCCGGTAACATTGACGAAGCCGTCTGATGCGAACACAATTGGATTGTCTGCCTTGCTATAAATCATAGAATCAGCCTTCTGCTAAACATTGAAGACTACATATTGCCTTACTTTGGGTCTGTCAGACAAAAGCAGTCTCCTAGCCCCTGGTACTTGCTTCGATCGGTCGACAAAGCTTTCGAGGCGCTGTTGGTCATCTGATATTTGACGAAGCGTGGGTATACGGCTGTCCTCAGGATGTTCTCCACATTGTCCTGCGCTTCTATGAAGATCGATTCCATGGAAGGTAAAGTATTTGCGGTGCACGATTTGATATCTTGATTTATGCGTTTCAACAGGTTGGTAGGAATGCCAATTTGCTTGGATGCCTCGGTAGCGGTATAAGAGTAGTGAATGTCGGTCATGATCGTAGTCAATTCGTCCAGGAGCGCATGGTACCGATCCACCTACGTAACCGAAGGGCCGTCAGTGGAAGACACGCGCTCGATAGCTATGGCCTCTCACCTTCTCCAGGAATTCCATGTTCTCGCCACACATTCGAGCTTGACTGAACTTCAGCATTCGATGGGCGGTGGTGGGATTGTGCAGGACGATCTGGAAAACCTCGGAGCTGAAGAAGTCGGCCAGGGCCTCAGCCCTCTTATCCATACCGCCGTTCTGCTTTGGGGCCGAGAAGGAGGAGGGAGGTGCATTGTAGTCACGCGAGACTTCGTCGCCGTTGGTGGAAGAGTTGGTGCGTTGCGCAACTTGCATCCGTTGACTGCTGGTCGGTCTCGCGTCCCCATTCGTAGCAGTATGACCTGTACCAAGGGCCATTTCCCTTGTTATCAGCGACATGTTCAGCAGTAAGGTACGTCCTTGGTAGCAATTTCCATGCGTCTGAAGTGTGACTGAGTGGACAAAATCCAAACACCCGCACGGTGGAAAAGGTAAAGAGGCGCAACTGCCTTCTAGCTTTAGTCTTGGTGGAGCAAATGCCGTTTGGAGCAGCAAGTCGAGCCGTTCATGATGCCTGTCAAGCCTCGAGTCAATCTAAAGTCACTTTAAAAGGGGAAAAAAAGGTGCAGAAGCATCTATCAATTATGCCGAATTCGGCCATGGCGGCTCCAGGCCCATCCCGGTAGATGTTGCGTAGACGAGTCTCCACACGCCTCCTAGCCGAATATTCTATAGTCGTAGCTGACTTTAGCTGACATTATATTGGAGGCAACCAATCAGAGGGTGTTCGGCCAGATGATCCATCGATCGTGATCGGTGATTTTATGAGGCGCTAGCCGATCGACTTTGGAGATTGCAGAACTATCTGGGCGGGAAAGCCGTGGTAGCCCGTTAGATGGTCTACTACTAGGTACTACCTTATGTAGTAGTACTATTAGTTCAACACTCTAGTAATACTACAATATAATAGATCCTCGGCGCGCTGGGTGAAAGGGAACAAGGCTTTCATCACCTTGCTCTTGCACTCGTGGGATGGAACCATCTCAAACTCAATGAGAGTCCCAAAGAGACCCTTAAGACGGCTCGAAAGTCGAAGGAGGCTTGTCCGGTGCACATGCCTAACCCTTCTCCACGCAACGGACGAATGCCAATCTACCACACGGCACACAAAACACCCCGACCCAGTCTAGCATCGATGCTCTTGAGCTAGAAGCCACTTCCCCCCATGTCCGCTCCACAGATCTATGGACCCTCGTCCGCTAGTTTTGCGTCACCACTTCTTCTCTTTTCCCTCTTCGTCCTTCACATTTGCTGCCCTTACATGCAATTCTCACACCATAGACGCCCAACAATATATACTCCACAGGCCGCACAATACCAACTCCCGTCTCTACTATTGTTTGAGTTCCTGCAAGTTGGGAAATTCAATTCGGACAAGCCGCGATCGTACAATTGCGATTCTACGTCTATTCTGGTCGCGTGGGCAATTGATGGCCTGCGCTCAATAGAGATCCCAAGTCAAACTCATGGCCAAAGTCTCCGATAACGAGGGAACGTATGGCTATGTGGAGGATCTCGAAACACCTTCGCCCGGAGTGGATTACGGTATGAAACATGGGGATGGCTTCGATCCTTCAAAATACGACTTTTATAATCCCTCGTCAGCCACTGCTGGCAAAGCCTTCGTTGTACACCTGGACGAGTACATACGCCATCTTGCCTAACTGTATCTACATTGTATGCTTATTCGGTTGCAGGAAACACCTTCCGACTTATCCCCCGCCTAAAGATTCACGTCCATATTACCAGCCATATTCTGACCCGTACGAGGAGGATAGCCCACCTCCTTTGTCCCCGATCGAAGAGCTTGACGACGACTCGATTTTACTCCCACCGCGACGCAGCTCAGATCCTGGCCTTCCTCCCCCTCTGCTGACAGAGAGTTCGAAGCCTGATAGCTTCAGCCTGGCTCAACCCGACAAGGAGATTGATATTACCCAAGCCAATGACACCCTCGACCCCCTGGAGCAGCGCTCCGAGCTACTCTTTTCACGACAGCACCTTAAACTGATACTTGCAGACCTAAAACTATCCTTGAAGTTTGCAGAGTTTCTGCGTATGTATCGACCAGATTCGGTCCCTATTCTTGCCTATTATCTTGATGCCGTAAAAGCATTGAAGACGATTAAATACGCCGAATCTATCATCAATGGTCTCGAGCCTATTCCAGGCCACGAGTTTACGTCAGAAGTGAACAGCGCCACCATGGCGTGGGTGATGGAAGACAAGTCGGACAGAGCACTGGACATACTTTTGAAGGATGACTTCCCGGCGTTCATCGCCTTCATATACGTCCAAACCGTTGATATTGCATTGGTAGATCGTATAACAGGAAGGGAAGATCCGAAATCACGCAGCGTTGCAGATGGTTTGGCGGAAGTATTCGTACTCTCGGATCCGGCTCGACCAGACAATCCTATAGTTTTCACCTCTGAAGGTAGCTCCCCCTTCGAATTATGCTTGTTTAAGACCATGCTAATCGGTCGAAGAGTTCCACCGAATGACAGGTTACCCTAGGAATGAATTCTTAGGTCGCAATTGCCGTAGTTTGGGAGGACCTAGGACAAGTGCCTTCGGCATCAGTCGCTTTCGTGAGTCGCTTGACGTTGAGCGCGAACATTGTGAAGTCTTGTTGAATTAGTAAGGTTCTATTATCGGAAGGTTGGTCGCTTGCTGACTGGTCATGACTCAAAGTCGAAAGGATGGTACACCCTTCGTAAACCTAATTATGTGTGTGCCATTACGCGATCAGTCTGGCAAAGTAAGATACTACCTTGGAGCCCAACTCGATATTACTGATCTCGTCATCAATTCCACCGGTTTCACATCTCTCCGAAGATTGATGCGTCGGCATGAAAACCACGGAAGCCTCATCAAAACTAGTGATGATCCAGTGGAAACCATTCAACAGAACGAATTTGAGCAATTGAGTGAAACGTTCAATCCTCAGGAGCTTGAAAAACTTATACAGCTGCGGCAGCGGCAGCAACTCGAGTCCGAGCGTAATGCTGTCGAGGGCGACGTCGAGGAGCAAGGAGAAATTCGTGCGTCCTCCAGCACACCATTAGTTACCGTCGACAATACATTTCAATTGAACGGCGAGGGCAGCGCACCGCCGCTTGGGTACTACAAGACTTATCTACTCGTCAGGCCGTTTCCCTCCCTTCGCATTCTGTTCGCCTCGCCCGATCTACGAATGCCTGGGATCTTGCAATCGCCTCTTATGAGCAAGATCGGAGGTAGCACGAGGGTTCGTGATGAACTTTCCCATGCTCTTGAGGTGGGAAGGAAAGTGACTGCGAAGGTGCAGTGGAAATCCAAAACTGCCCCGAAGTCTCGAGCTCGGTGGATACATTGCACACCACTTTTGGGGGTCAACGATACCATCGGCGTATGGATGGTGATCCTTGTAGATGATGAAGATGAAGGCGATAGCGATCCCGAGCCAGCGGCGCCTGCACAACAGACCAACAGCGACCTGGGTCCTAATCACACTGCTCCAGCAATTCCTTGGGATCATGAAAGCGATAAGAATCAATCTACTGGAGTCTCTACCATGATCTGGAGCGACAGTGATTCGAGACACCATCAAGAAGAGGAGCCGAAGGCGCAGGGAAGAAAGCCATTTTTCCGGCAACCCTCCGATTTCGGCGAATCAAAGCAGTCACACTTCATGACGCGGGCAGGACCAAGAATTGCTGGTACGGCTTATTCATTCATATCGACCAACGACGGGCGTATGTCCATCGATGAAGGGAGCTCCATCAGGGGCAACGGTAGTAGGCCAACAAGTTCAAGTAGCACGGTTATACCTCTGCAAACCTACATGCAACCAAAAGTGAAATTTGCCGGGCAGCCTAGTATGGATGGCGATGGAGTACACAAACCGCCAATCAATATGCCCTATAGGCCGAGTATGGATGATGACGGAAATGGGATGAGTAGGCCACCTGCACGGCGGACCTATAAATCCTTATCGCCTTATGGGGTTTTGTTTCAGGACTGAGCCACAATCGCGCCTGCGAATGCACCGTTGCCTTCTTACACATAGACCTACAGCACTGGTTGGCACCAAGTACCGCTTTGCAGGCCAACTTTTGTTATACAACGAAACCTGCGGCGCAGTTCGTCCTGCCGAAAGTCCAAATTATCATGGGCTATTGCATGTTCATGGTTGTCTTTGGCTGTACTCACTGGGGTCCAGTATCCCATCTCTTGGCACCAAAGAGATCCCTTGAAGGAAGTGGTTGAACCATGCAACATGTCTGAAGTCAGACCATGCAGGCGTCAAATCTCATTTCACGGTTACGCATGTTTGGATCGAAAGGGGCGAATCAGTCTGCGTCAGCATTTTCGAAAGCGTGGACGCATGACGAAAATAAGTTCTACATTTACGCCTCTCGGGCTTCAAGATGAGTCTCATGCTCACGCACCCTCCCTCTCAAGAGAGCACCGGAGGTGCAATTCCCAGTCTCGCTTAGCGGAAACATTGCAGTTGTCGTCTTAGCGCCATCCCCCCTTCCCACACTGCTGTTGCCCGTGTCTTCCCGCTATGGTACGCGGAGTCCCCTAAGCTCCATCATCTGTTCATATTGGAGAAATCCGTTCCCAAGACGGCACAGATCATCCCACGAAGGATCCCTCAAGTCTTCGTGTTCGTGCTCTGCTTGATCGTAAGCATTATCTGCTAGCGAGACCCGGGCGGAGAAAGTACTCGAAGGCGCGTCTATGATGAAGAGGTATCATATGCTGACAGGAAAAATATTTCAGCAATGGGTTCTCGTCTGTGATGCGGCCATGTGTTTTTAGAGAGGAAATCTACAACATAGGTAGGGCTTACCATAGTCATCATTCAGATTGGTTTGTGCCATTGTGATCCAATGCTCGAGACCATAGTGATAGAGCATCAAACCCGCAATAACAAGATATGTATATTGCACATGTACTCAAACGAATTCAGTTAGTAGAGTCATCACAGAGTCTCAATTCTATGACAACACTCGAAAGCCATAGCCTAAAGGTCGCCATAACGCAGGCATCGATGATTCCCGCTTTGCACGTCACGTTATATTTACGAGCGACTCATCTCTCATCCTACACGCTTCGCTATAACCAAAGGCCCGAGCCTACTTTGGTTCTGCATTGGTTCGAGTATACCCTTGACTTTGAATGCATTTCTCTCATTGGATTCTCTACCATCTACCACTCCTATCTAATGCACAGGGAAACTTCCGTATTGGTATTGTCTCATCAGGCGCGTGCCAACCAAGCCGGCTTTTGCGGGTGACTCCTACTCATTTTCCACATCAATGATTTGTCAGAGGCAACGATCTTCGAAGGTTACCTCAACCCTCCCTTGTCTCGGAAGAAAGTCAAAGTCCCAAACGCAGCTCCTCAGAGAGGCATGGCAGTGCTACAAGCATAGCTTGCTGTGAAACCCGATACTGTCATTTTTGACCCTTTAAAAAGCTTGGTAGACCGATGATATCTGAATCAACTGGGGCGAATCGACGAGGTGTGGGCATGGAACTCGACAATCGAAAAAGTTGCCAATGAATCGTGGGGCTTTCAGACTGTTATTTTCTAAAAGATAGATTTCATGGAATATGTTCTATGATTCATATTTCGATTCAGACGTTGAATACTGTTCGGTTCCTCCGTGATCATGGTATCTCAAAACAAAGGAAGGGACCCGTGAAATGGACTCTTGGCATGTTTCAACGACAGGAATGTATCAATTACGTAATCTCATCAGTGAGAAATGTCATCACTGAGTTCTTTCATTGTAAGCAACATTGAATGATAAAGGAACACCTAGAAATTACCTACCTTATAACGAGAAGTGGATCTGGTAACGCATGTGAAAAACTCAATTTCGAAGATCTCGCTGCCACGTGCCCGGTTCGGGCCGTTGTTTTATGCACGAGGTGCCTCAGTCCGGGGTTGGAATCCTCGCATTAAAGCGGGTTCAAGTCAGCCTGCCCGCATCGCCCCCTAAATTTATGGAGGACGATGCGCAGGATGTGTAGATCTTTCCCCTCGCAAGCATCAATTGGCATGTCAAGACAGTACGAGGTAAGGATGGAAACCCAAAGGGAGGCTTGCAAGGTTGATCGTTTACAGGACGCCATAAATCTTCTTAACAGCAGGCGTCGTGATGTTCGACCCAAATCAATACCAGAAGTGGCGGAGGATTTGCCAAAAATGCCAGCGATGTCAAGCTTCACGGGCAAACCTAGCTTGTCGGGTATGAAGGCCTGGCTAAGCTCCCTCGGTCACTCGGTATCAACATCCCAGGCCTCATTGTTCGATGCGTTCTGAACGAGGGATAGGATAATGATATTGAGAAATTGAATGTAATACACGTTGCAGGAACAAAAGGCAAAGGGAGCACATGCGCCTTTACGAGTTCTTTCTTGGAAGCTCACGGGAACAGGACTCGATACCCCAAAAGGATTGGCCTGTATACCTCACCACACTTGAAACATGTACAGGAAAGAATACAAATCAACCGCAAGCCGATCTCGGAAGAACTTTTCACGAAATATTTGTTCGAGGTGTGGGACAATATAACGTCTCGTTCGCTGCCTAAGCCTCGATATCTCCAGTTACTGATGCTCGTGTCTGTTCATACATTCATTGAAGAGAATGTTGATTTCGCCATCTACGAGACCCATAACGGTGGGGAATATGATGCTACAAATGTCTTCGTACGGCCTGTTGTCACAGGTATTTCGACCATTGGGATGGATCACGTTAAACAGCTGGGTCCATCCATTGAAAACATTGCCTGGCACAAAGCCGGGATCTTCAAGTCCGGACGGCCGGCTTTCTCATCGCCACAGGAACCGCTGGCCGCCGCGATGCTAGAGCGGCGGGCAAATGAGAGAGATGTTGTATTGGAATATGTCAGCGTGGATCCCTTACTTCCAGTCAATGCATCTGCTTTGAGGCCACGAGTCCAAAGAACAAACGCTTCGCTTGCACTTGCTCTCACCCGTGCTTTCCTTAGTGAGACATCGCCAGTGCCCTGCAGCGACCTCACTGGGGAGGATATTGGCGTGGGTATACAGCAATTCTTTTGGCTCGGACGTTTCCAACAGGTTACCCAGGGACGTCAGCAGTGGTTTCTTGATGGAGCACACAACGAATTGAGTGTAAAAAATGCTGCCGAGTGGTTCGCCGATATGGTCGTACAAGACAAAAGGTCGCTGAAGATCCCTGATTGGAAACGAACTCTCGGACTAACTTCACCAGCGAGTCCGTGCCAATCACGCGTATCATGATCTTCAGTCATATATCAGAACGAGATGGAGCGGCCCTCCTTCGAAGTATTGCTTCTACTCTGCGAGAGCGGCGCACATCAATCCAGTATCTCATCAAAAGTACATACGAGCAACGACAGGACGGCGTCCGTGATGCTGGTGAGGCTTCGACGTCGCTCTATGCAAGACTCTACTTACTCATTTGCCTTTAGATCGATGTTTTCGACCCGCGGATCATCCCTTCTCTGCCGATATGCAGGAACAGTACATCGAGGCTTGGAGATGCATATTCCCTGAAACTCACACAACCTTCGAGTCGACCGTTGAAGGCGCTTTGAATTTGGCGAGGTCGTATGATCGAGGGTCGGGCATCCAGACTTTAGTCACTGGAAGTCTATACTTGGTTGGTGGCGCTCTCCGAATACTAGAACCACATGCTTGATACGATCATACGAATCCTAGATGCTCAGTGAGTCTTAACAAGATATTTGCGATATTCAAAATGAATAAGAATGATTGGCACGAATCGAAAGTACCTCACACCCGAATTTCCTCGCTTAGGGGAAATGAACGTCGCGCGTATTTAGAATACTAAAAGTCTTATTTCTATTCCTATATAATTACCACGCGCTTAGTACGTCTAAAGTCTATATTATATAATCTATATACGTGTAGTCTCTATATCTTACTAGTTATATCTTATTAGTCTACGTAGTTCTATTCTAAGATTCTAGTATAGTAAGGAAGCTATCTTTTTAATAGGGAATAAAAGGTATAAATCCTTCTAAGACTTATATCTATATATAGATTAATAAGAAAGTTATAAGATAAAAGAAATATCTTATTTACTATATTCTCTAGATAAAATAAGAATTTAAAGAAATATTAAGATATTATTATTATATAAGTATAGGAATAAGAATAGGAATAAGGCTTTTAATATTCTAAATATATATAACTTTAAAATCCTTTAAGTAAAGGAGTTAAAGTATAAGATACTATTAATTTATACTAAGTATTCCTATTTATTTTAAATATTAAATATATAGAAGTATACTTCTTAATAGATAGCTAGAAAGGCTAGTACTATATTAGTAATTTAGAAAGTTAGCCTACTAGTTTTAAATTATATATCTTATATAACCCGCCCCTAGTTAGCTATAGACTTATAGAGTAACTTCCTATTACTTTAAGTTATAATAGAATAATATTACAGCTTAACTTAACTAGAATTAGGCTAAAGTTAGGTTAAATAGATTTAAATAAGTAGTTATAATATTATTCTAAAAATCTAATATTATTATATATAACTACGTGATATATAATTATATAGTAATAAATATTATTAATATATCTATATTACCTATTATATATAGTATTATAAATATCCCTAGTATATTTACTATTATTATTATTAGGTTTAACTAATATTTCTTTCTCCTACTTAGTTATATCTAAGGTATACTCTAATAATAAGTCTAAACTAATAATAGTTTATATCTATTATAGTATATATAATCTTAAGGTTTTATAAGGAGAAATAGAAAGTATTTTTTAAATAATAAGTATCTTTAGTTTTATAAGTAGTAGAGGTTCCTTATTATAATACCTTACTATTACTAGTTAGTTCTTAGTACCTAGGTTTATTAAGTAGGTAATAAATTTCTACTATTAAAAAGAGGTAGCTAGTAAGAGGAATAAGCTAGGTCTCTCTAATATTTAATTATAAGGTTAGTTTAGTAAGTAGTAGGTATAACCTCTCTATTTAACTTTATTCTATTATGGCTACGCGTTTATTAGGCCTTTATAATATAAATATTAGATATTACTAGCTTAAACTAACTACCTATAAAAGTTAGTCTAGATTAGGAAGTCTAGAATAATAAAATATACTATTAAGCTATCTACTCTTATAATTATTAGTTTAATTACTATTTTAAGATATATATTTAAAATTCTATTATATATATATAATAATAATATTAATTAGCTAGGTAAGTAATAGAGATAGTAATTAATAAGTAATAGAGATAGTAATAGGTAGGTAATAGAGATAGTAACGGGTAAGTAATAGAGATAGTAACGGGTAAGTAATAGAGATAGTAATAGGTAAGTAATAATAATATTTAGAAATCTAACTTATTAATAATTAAAAAGTAAAAATTAAAGGATACTTATAAGAGTTAAACCTAGTTAGTAGGTATTTTATTAATCTAGTTAAAGTATTCTTAAAGGTATTAATATATAGAGTTAGAATAGTAGCCTATATTAATATAAGGCCGCTATATAATAGCTTATAAGTAGTAGGCGTAGCTATTTATTATTATTATAATAGTTAAGATAAGATAAGAATTAAGAATTAACTTATATAATTAACTATTATACTACTAGTACTTTCTTTATATAAATTATATCTTATTCTTTTACTTATCCTTTTTATATTTAAGAAAGGTTATACTTATAATACTATTAAGTATATAACTATTATAAGAGACTATATAAAGTAAGATCTTAGACCTAAAGAGGATAGTATATAAAGTATAATAGTATATATAATAAGTATATATAATATATTAATTTACTACTTATTTATTACTTATATATATTTATCTACCTTACTTATTATAGTTACCTTACTAAAAGCTCTTACAGATGCTTTTATACTAGCTATACTATATTAGGCTTAGCGTAGTAGCTTATAAGGAGGCTCTCTACCTCTCTACTAATATATCTTTCTATTATATTATAAAGCATTTACTATAAATAGTAGTAATACTATATTAGCCTCTATTAAGTACTATTAATTACTAGATAGGCTAGATTAAATATACTAGGCGTATTTTATATTACTACTAGCCGCTAGTAGTACTAGTTTAATAGTCCTCTACCCTATTTCTATTATACCTTATATTAACTTACCTCGCTTAGCCTACCTAGATAATAAGCTCTAGTTATATAGATTAAGGACCTTAATGTAACTCTCTATTAAGTCTACCTCTTTAGTATCTTATCTATTAGAGGTAGCCTTAATAGATTTCTTAATAAGATTTACTACCTATTAAGAATTTAATCTAGAGAAGGTAGTTATAACTATATTACCTTACTACCTATTTCCTAGTAAATCCCCTTTAGAATTTATAATTATCTTATTAGAGTAATACTCTAGGCTACTACCTATTATATTTAATTATATATTATCTAGTCTACCTTATAAATAATTTATTAAACTAGCTTTTATTAATAGGAATATAATTATCCTAGCTTTTTAACTTTTTAATTTCTCTACTACGGGGTATATATATACTAGTACTATTACTAATATTAATTATTATCTTATCTCCCTAATTATATTAAAAAAATTAAGGCTACCTAGGCTAATTAATTAGCCCTAAGAATATATATATTATTCTTAGTTTATATCTATTAATTCTATTAATCTAGTAGAATTTAAATTATTATACCTATTAGACTAACTAAGCAATTATTCCCTTATTTTATACCTTACTTACTAGATTTTATTAATATTATTAGATTTAGGATTTAAGGTAGCTTTTATAATAACCTCTTATACCTTATAAAGATTGTTCCTAATCCTCTTTATTAATAAGTATACCTCCGCTAGAGTTTATAATTACTCCCTCTAACTCTACTAATAAGGGTAATACTATAATTAAGGTAACCTTAATTAAAGGAGGTAATTTATAATTAACTAATTAGACCCTAGTTATTAAATACTTTAAGAATAGTAAATAATAGAGGTTAAAATACTAGAAATACCTAGCTTATAACCTAGCTTATAAGAGGCTTTATAACTAAATAACTTAATATAATATTAAATCTCTTCTAAATATTAACTAATAAAGTAGGTAGACTAATACCTACCTTATAATCTATTATAAGAGGTAGTATAACTAGTAGTAACTTATAATTTTACTTAAAAGATATTAAGTATTTTAATTTAAATCCTAATATACTACTAGTTAAAGATAAAGATAATTATTATAATTATTATAATATATTTAATTTTACTAACTATTTCTAAGTAAAGGTTATAACTATAAATATTACTATCTTATAATAGAACCTTAACTTATACCTCTTAAGAAAGGTAGATAATTAATTTACTAACTAACTAAGTTATATTAACTAGGTTAACTTATAGAATAATTTAAATAGTATTATTAAGTAGTATAATATACTTTAAAAGTATTTCTAAGACTTATTAAATAGGTTACTTAGCCTCTTTAAGGTAATCTATTATACTATTAAAGACGCTTATAATTAATAGGATTTAATAGATTATATATCTAATATTATCTTAAATAGTAAAAATATAAATATAAATATAATTAAATTAGCTTAAGTCCTCCTTATATATAAATACCTTAATAGCTAGTTATATTATAATCTTTTAATTCTAATAAGTTTATTTATAATTCCTACCTTATTAGAGGAGTTAAGATATAAGAAAAATATCTAGTTTAATATTTATAAGAATAAGGGCCTTTATAAGGTAAAATAATTAGAATCTTATTATAATAATTATTATAATTAAGATTCTTAATTAAGTTAATATACTTCTAGTTTATCTTATAATAATAGCTTTAATTTTAATAGTACTAGTTAGAGATAGTATTATAATAACCTAAATTATACCTAGCTATTATAATATAGTCTGTAGAAGGCTTCTATAAAGAGCTGCTAAGGAATAATCCTTAGTAATATACTTAGCTATTCTTATACTTTCTAGATAGCTAGATATCTTATAACTATTTAACTTATTAGCTATAGTACCTAATAATTAGTAGTAATACCTATTATTACTATCTAATACTACTCCCTATTAGATAGTATTAGATCGGGTATTAGCCTACTATAACAGAGAGCCTTCTTAGCTAGTTTATTAATTTTATATTTAAAGTATTTTTCTTATTAATAGTTTTTATATATAGTAAATAGTTTTACGTCTTATTCTTAAGCTAGCTTTTATAAGTAGGGATATAATTATACTTACTTTATAGTTATCTAATTTTATTACCTCTAGTTATATCTACGCTAACCTTCTAGATAATCTTAATTATTAAATTATTTCCTTGATTATTAAAGGAAATCTTAGGCCTCCTAGGCTAAGTAGTCTTACTTAGAGCTATTATTACTTAAGATCTACCTCTCTTCAGGTAGTTAGCCTTAAGGAAGAAGTAGGTACTAAGGACCTTTATCTATTTAATTAGATACTAGATAAACCCTTATTTTATACTATAATTAAGAAATTTAAGTGTAACTAATAGATTTAGGTAGCTCGCTATTATCTACTAGAGCTTATATTAGCTAGGAAAAATCCTTCTTTATTATTAAGACCTAATCTACTATTACCTTCTTTATCTATTTAATTATTATCTTTATCTAAGACTACCCTAATAATAATAACTAGATTTATATTAGCTAAGGAAGCTATTTATAACTAACTAATTAGCCCTAAAAATATAATAGTAGAATAAAATATCGAGGTAATTATTAAATGTATTATAGTAAGCTATATTAGGTATAATCTACTACTACCTAGGCCCCTAGGTACTCTAGGACCCCTAGGACCACCTAGGTAAGATGGTATTAATAGTAATAGGAATAATAGTAGCCCCGCCTCACTTAAAACTAAAGATATTAGTTACTTTTTCCTAGATATAAAAGGGGAAGGGGTAATTATCTACTAAGGATATTATACTTTCTATTAAGATATCTATAAGTTTATTAATAGGTTATAAGATCTTTATAGCCTTTAAGGATAAAAATAAGGTCCTTAATATATTACCTATATATCTACGTAGTAAGGTATATAAGTAGTATTTTATAAAGCTTATAACTCTAGAAAAGGATCTCTTTTAGACTACCCTATTAAAGTCTTAGATTAATACCTTAACTAAATACTTTAAAGAATAGCGATCTATTACTATCTCTAAATTATAAATAGAGAAGTATATATAGGAAGATATAAGGTAGGGTAAATTACCTAGAGTCTTTATATAAAGCCTCTTATAATATATAAGGGCTACTAATTTTAAAGATATTCCTAATTAGTTATCTATTATATAGAATAACCTTACTTTAAAATACTAATAATTTATTAATACGCTAATAGAGACTATAACTCTTAGTAAGTTCCTTAAAGCCTTAGATAGTAAGGCGGAAACGTAGTATTAACTAGCTCTTAAGGAGTATTCTTAAAAGTAGTATTAGGCTAATAGAAAGTCGGTAGTAAAGACGAGTTAGTACTAGAATAATAATTATTAGGGTAGTTTTTTTAGGCTACTATTTCCTTCTTACTATTAGCTATTTCCGCCGCCCTTTTTCCTAGGGTATTTAGTATATAATAATTATAGGGACGGTAATACTAATAGATCTACCTATTAGCCTAATCCCTATAACTAGGCCCTCTAGTAAAGTTAGCCTTTACCTATACCTTAATAACCTCTATAAATTATTATAAAAAATATACCTAGTATATTAGGTTTAACTTTAATATTACCCTAGTATACCCTAATATCTCCCTAATATAATCCCCGCTCTTAAGGCGGGTATAGAAGAGGTTTAAGTTATCTTATAAGATATTAGCCTTATCTTATAAGATATTAACCTCGTCGTCTATAAGGCGTAGCCTATTAGGCTACTAAGGAAGCCTCTTATATATCCCCTAATACAGAGTCTTTTAATACCTCTCTAGAAGATATTATAGTACTTAAGGGAACCCTAGAAAATAATAACTACTACCCTAATAAGGACCTTAATTACTACTAGCCTTAATAAGATAATAAGGTAGAGTAATACTTTACCTCTATAAGTATAGCTCTAGTATATTAGTACCGGCGTTACTATATATTATTTACCTTAAAAAACTAGTTATATTAATACCTTAGTAGCTCTAGAAAAGGATAATAAGTATTTATATTACTCTATCTAGGATTTCCTAATACCTAGGTTTTACTAGGTTCTCTTAATATCTACTATCTAGGTAATTAGCTAGGGTTTATCTAAGCTATTATAAAAGAGTCTAATAATATTATTATATCTTTTATAAACTTAGTTAAAGAGGTTAGTATAAGATATACCTTCTAGGGATACTACTATATAATAGCTAAGGTAAGGCTATTACCTAGTAGTATAATAGACTCTATATATCTTAATATAAGCTATAGTATTAGCCTAGGTAACTAAGCCTACTTAAAGGCTTCTATCCCTAACTTATAAATTTATATAATAGCTAGCCTAATAATAGTTAGAGGTATTAAGTTAATAAGGTATATTATTATAAAATATATAATATTACCTCTCTATCTACCTATAAATTATAATAGTAAAAATACTATTATAATAATATCCCCCTAGGAAATTTATATTATTAATAACCTTAAGGTAAAAATACTTATTAAGATAGATATTATAATTCCTAAGAGAATTAATATTTTAGCCTCCTAATTAAGGGCCTTAATAGGTAGCTATAATATTTATATTATATTATAAATAAAGGTACGGGGAAAGCTAGTAGTATACCTAGTTTATACTAGGTAAACTATTATAGTACCTCCTAATACTTAAATATAAATCCTAGTCTATTATACCTTATTACTAGACTATAACTATTTCTTTAAACCTAATAGTTATTAGGAATTATCTCTTTATACCTATTTTATTAACGCCTCTCTATTAGTAATATTAGTAAAAAAATAAGGGAGATAAGGTAGTAATAGTACCTTAAAACTATTATTTAAGAATAGTTTAAGAATTAGAATTTAATAGATATTACTATATAATATCTAGAATTAAGGATACTATAGAATTAGTAACTTATTATCTAGAGAGTAAGTATTAAACTAGCTAGCTTGAAAAGGTTTTTAATAAGGTAGTTACTACTTTTATAATAGTAATACTAGCGATATTAGCGTCTCCTTTACCTTTAGTATTAATACCTCCTATAAAAGCCTTTACACCTACTATACCTAATATTATAATAGTACCTGTTATAAAAGACTTTATTATACCTAATAGTACTACTATTTATAATAAATATTAGCTAATATACGATATTATTAATAAATTCCTAAAACTCTAGGAAGAGGGTAGTTTTATAGACGTTTTATAGGAGGAATAGATAAGAATTCTATTAAAATCTAATTAGGAATAAAAGGTCCTAAAAACGGCGAGGGTTTATCCCCTTAATACTAAGTTAAAGAAGGTCCTTAATAATACCTTTAATAAGCTCTATAAATAGGATAGACTTTACTAAATAACTAAGTTAACCCCCTTTAGTTTCCCTATCTTTATTATCTAGAAGACTATACCTAATAGGAAATATAAAGGCCGCGTAGTTATAGATATCTATAGTTTAAATACTATTATACGCCCTAATATCTACGCCTTACTATTATAATTAGAAATAATTACTACTATAAAAGACTATAAATATATAAGTATTATTAATACTACTAGTTTTTTCTATTATTAGTATATATATCCTAATAACTACTATAAGCTTATAGTTATTAGCTATTAAGGCTAAGAATTATTTAATATTACTATTATAATTTATAAGAACTTATTAGCCTATATCTAGTATTAGATTAACCGCCTCCTCTATACCTATTAGAAATTCGCTAAGGTATATATTAATAATATTATTATCTACTCTAGAACTCTAGAAGAGTATATCTAGTATCTCTAATAAGTATTTACCGTACTATAAAAGTATAGCATATTAGTAAATCCTACTAAAGCCTTTATTAGCAAACTAGGGGAACCTGTATATTACAAAAATATGCGTATTATACTAGCATTATATGTATATAACTAATACGCTTATATATTAGCCCTAGAGCTTAAAATAACATCGTAAGTTGTAAAATACGCATTTAGCTAGATTTAGTAACTTTTAGAAATACTAGGTAATAGGACTAATATAGGATAAGTCCTACTAATTATTTATAATATAACTATACTAGGCTAGTACTAACTAGGTAATTCTAATAAGGTACTAAGTCTTATTAATTAATTAGTACTAATACTTAGTAAGAGAATTAATCGCAGGCGTAATATAGAGATAGGATATAGGTCTAGGCTAAAGAGAGGTACTCTACGCGTATATAAATTACGTGAATCGACTATATTTAAAACCTATATCACGCTAGCGTTAACGACGTAGGCGCTATAGCTCTAGCGAGCTTCCCGTTTCTTCCCGGCGCTAGAGGAAAATCACGGATTTAAGGCCTTAAATCCGGGTTTTCTATATTTAGGACTTTTAGGCTAGAATAAAAAAAACCTGAATTTTTCCTATTTATTACTAGCATTTTACCTAAAAAATGCGCTTTTAGCGGATTTAGCAGTTTAGATTTTCTATACTAGTTCCCAGTTTACCGATGTTCCTTAGATACCCTTTAGTCTAACTATTAGGCTAGAAGGTCGATTCCTTTAAGCTATCTACGGTAGAAGATAAGCTTCTCGCTATATTAAAGCTCTTATTTCTAGAGTCTCTTTTATAGCTAGAAACTTATCTTAGTATAATAGGCTAGTTATATAGTTATATTACCTACTACGCGGCTATCTCTAAGCCTCTATAAGATAGAAAGACCCTTATACTAGTATTAGCTCTTAAGGCGGGAAATAAATAAAAGAATTTTATAAGATAGAAGCCTTTAATAGACCCCTCTAAGTTAGAGTTTACCTTTTTTAAGGTATTATAAAAGGTATTATTATCTCCTATATTTTTATTATACTTTAATAATAAGATTATTCTATTTATAAATCTTAATATTAGTAAAGTTTTTAGCTTTAATATAATAGTATATTATATTAACGGCCTAGTAAAAGATAGTAAATACCCTAGTTATTCTTAGGTTTAACCTATTCTATTTCTTAGTTATCTTCTAAAAGAGGCTAAGATATAGTATTAGCCTATTAAGCTTAAATTAGCTAGGATTATATAGGTTCTAGGTAAGGTCTACTATATAATAGAGTCTACCCCGTAGACTATAATATATATAGACTATAGTACGGCACTTAGAATTATAAAATAAATATCTATATTAACCTTGTTTATAACTAAGCTAAACCTTCGCCTTATCTATACTTCTAAATATATATAATAGTTTAATAATATTAAGTTTTACTATAAGCCTAGGAAATAGTATATTATTTTAGATACCCTATTAAGACTATATAATACTACTATTATAAAGGTAGTTATAAATAAGGAAGGTAGACTTAATACCTTATAAGGTTATATATATACTACTACTAGTCTTATTAAATTAAGCCTAGATCTATAATAATAGCTTATAAATAGCTACGAAGTAGACTTAGCGTAGTATAAGGTAAAGAAGGTCCTTAATAGTAATAACTACCTTAAGGTAGAAGACTATATAAAGCTTCTATTCCGCTAGGCTACTAATAGACTTATTTAGAAGTTTAATATAGGGGGACCTAACCGCTCACACATTCTAGGACTAGCTATTAAGATATTTCTTAAGATCGCGTATTTAGAATATATAAGGTTTACTAAATACTATAAAGTCTTATCTAGGTAATAGTATATTAAGGGCCTTATTAAGAAGCTTTAGGAGTTTCTTAGTTACTATTTATAATACTAGTTATATTAGACTCTGCGTTATTTACCTTATAATTCCTTATAGCCTATTCTATTACCTCTAATACCTTTTTATACCCTAATAATTAACTTTATTCTAGCCCTACTAATATTAAATAAAGGCTATAATATTATTTTAACTATTATAGATAAATTTTCTCGGAGAATTACCCTAATTCCTAGGAAGGTGACCTTTATAGCTATAGACTAGGCCGACTAGTTACTAATAAGACTGCGTAAGATTAACTAGGATCTACCTAAGTAAATTATATTAGATAGGGACCGTAAATTCTTAAGTAAGTTATAGACTACCTTATTTAATAAGCTAGGAGTAAAACTACTATATTCTATAACTTACTACCCCTAAACTAATAGGTCTAGTAAATATATTAATTAAATAGTAGAGATTACCTTATACTTCTAGATAAGTACCCTAGAGAATATAGTTATATAGCCTATTATAATCCTAGCTATCTAGTTAAGCTATAATAACTCCCTATCTACCCCTAGTAGTTAATTACTAAATAATATAGCCTATAATTTTTTTACTAAATTAGCCCTTAGACCTTGACGTATATAATAAAGAGGCTATACCTAGAGGCGTTACCCGTCTCTAGGTATCTAATACTATTACCTTTACCTAGATATATTCTAAATTTTATTATAATTATTACTATTAACTATAATTCTTCCGCGTAGGAGACTCTATTAAACTACGTCTCTATTATAGGTACTCTATCCCCTTAGCTATAAGCCGAAAATATAGATAATAGTTTATTAGTCCCTTTAAGGTCCTTAAATAAGTTAGCCGCCTAGCCTACTAGGTAGCTATTCCTAGATATTAGTAAATTTATAATATCTTTATAGTAGCTTAGTTAGAGTTATACCTAAGTAATAACCCGTTTACCTAGCTATAACTAGAGGAGCCCCTATCTATATTTATAAACGGGGATATAGATATTACTAAATCCTTTAAGATAAAATAACTAATAAATAAGCGCCTTATTAGGAAAGGACGTAGTCTAGTAACTAAATACCTAGTAAGATAGAGGGGTTATATAGCCTACTATAACTAATAGATAAATATAAAAGAACTAGGTAATACCCTAGACTTAGTAAGTAATTATAAGGTATGATAGATTACTTATATTACTTCTTACCTTATTATAAAGATATAACGTCTTTCTTTATTACTAGTATATCATTATAATATAGTCTATAGAAGGCTTTTATAGAGAGCTACTAAGGAATAATCCTTAGTAATATACTTAGCTATTCTTATACTTTCTAGATAGCTAGATATCTTATAACTATTTAACTTATTAGTTATTTTTATTTTTATTTCTATATTTTATACTCTACTATCTAGCTACTTAGAGCTAATAAGGGCGGTCTATATCTAACTTACTAGAGGAAACTATAATTTATAAAAGAAAACCTTATCCCCTACTCTACTTACTATTATACTTCTAGATCTTTAGATACTATATACTACCCTTTCTTATATTCTTTATACTATCTTATTCTCTTCTTTTATTAGAGTTATCTACCTCTTTACCCTCTAGTTAAAGCCTATTTACTCTTATATTACCTTAAAGAGTTATTCCCTTACTAGTATAAATTAGCTAAGTATACCTTACTAGATTATCTATTTAGTTACTACCTTTAATCCTTTTAAAGTTAATACTATCTAATAGAAGTTACTTAACCCTATCTTTTAAAGTATCTACCTCCTCCCCTTTATATAATTAGGGTAGAATATAAGTATATACTTAATATCTTAATACCTCTATCTATATTTATAACTAGTATTATTAACCCTAGGTACCCTCCTCTTATATAAAAAGGCGCGTAGTCCTATCTTCTTTATATATAACTAAATACTTATAGAGCTCTTAACCTTAAAAAGCCCTATATAAAGGCTAACTCTTATCTCTTAAACCTCCCCTTTTTATACCGCTATCCTTATATAGCTAGGAATACCCTCCTAGTATCCTAGCTACCTCTCTTTCTACTTCTCTTTTACCTACCTCTTAATCTCTTTAAGGGTAGGGTTATTCCTCCTTACTACCTCCCTACCTTTTAAGCTCTAGTCCGCTATTCTAATATCCCCTCCCCTTATTACTACTTAAAGGGCTCCCCTTACCTAAGACTACTTCTCTTCTATTAGAGTCTTTATAACCCTCTTCTCTCTTCCCCTTTTCCCTTTTAACTTATAATAGATCCTCGCGTTCCCTTCCTTAATTAATAGGTAGATCTCCTATATTATTAATACTTATAATATTAACTAGTTAAGGCCTATCCTTATTAATAAGACCTCTAACTCTACCTCTAATACCTATATACTAGTTACCTTAAAGGCCCTAAGTACTATTCTTAAGTACCTATTTTATATAATTTCTAAGTAGTACTATAATATTTACCTTCTTTACCTCTAATATCCCCTTTAAGCTATATTATATCTCTATTATATAGGTTGTTACTAGCTAGATTATAATATTATATACCTATCTTACCTTATTAAGTATAATACTTTATATTAAGCTAATAATAATTAATAGGACTAGCTTTTATATCTTTATCTTTAACTTTATCCTATTAATATATAGGCCCTACCTTAATTTATTATTAATATAGAGTTTAAGAACTTATATTAATACCTTAAGGTGTACTACTATTATTTTAAAGTCTATTATTACCTTTATATTAAACCTCTTTAAGCTCTTTAATAAATAGACTAGCTTATACTTATAAGGGGTAAAGGTTACCTTATATATATTTACCTAATAAAGGTATATCTTATATATCTTTACTAGGATCTTATAATTCTCCTTAATATTTTTATTATATACTATTAAGTAAATATTATTAATAAAGCCCCTAATTTATACCTAAAATTTTATCTTTATATATTCTTTTATAAGTAGGGAGTTAAAAAATAAAAATAAAAATAATAATATTAGGGATCTTTAAGGGATCCTAGTCTCTATTATCTTTATCCTATTTATCTCTTAAGCTAGTATAATTATTATAACTCTTTTTATTAGGAAGCTTTATACCTACCTTATAATAAGGGTTAAAACCCCTTTCTTCTTTAAGTTATAAAGTAACCTTTTATAAGAGATATTATTAAAGGCCCTTATAATATCTAATAATAATATATTTATTATATTAGATTTATTATAATTCTATATTATATATACTACCTCTATTATTATCTTAAGAGATATTATTATTAACCTTCCCTTTTTTACCCCTATCTATTATAAGGGTAGTAGCTTATATTCCTTTATAAGGTTACCCAGCTTCTTTATAATAATTACCTCTAGCGCCTTCCTTAAGGTACTAAGTAGGGTAATTAGATAATATAACTTTAACTTTAAGTAGTCCTCTTTCTTTAACTTTTTTAAGATAATTATATTAGCCTTTTTAAACTCTATTAAGTAATATCTAACCCTTAGGTATACCTAGAATAAATATATAAAGCTAGGTAGTAGCTCCCTTTCTACTATCTTTAAAAACCTATTTAGGATCCTATTTATCCTTAGTACTTTATCTTATTTTAACCTATTAATTACCTTATAAACCTCCTCTTTAATAATTCTTATATTTATTATTAGGGGTATCTTATATTAAAACCCCTAGATATTACTTAAATCTACCATTAAGGGCGGGGGGAAGAAGGTCTCTTAGAGGATATCTACCTTCTCTTAAAATAACTCTACCTTAAGACCCTCCCTATCCTTTCTAAGGGTAGGGAACTTTAGGAGTTCCTAAGGTAGTATACTTCTCTCTTAGCCTTATTTAACTAGCCTCTAGAGTCTATTAAGTATTTAAGATATCTTATATACTACCTCCCTAAAATAAAGCGCCTTTACTTTCCTTAATACCCTCCCTTTAGTCTTTTAGGCCTTTTATTATACCTTTAAACTCTTCTAGCTTCTCTTATAATTATATTTTATCCTAAGCTTTAATACTATCTTTATAACCTTTATATAGTCTAAGTTTTAGAAGGACTTTATCTTTAAAGAGGGCTTTACTTATAATATCTCCTTTTCTATAATTTCTACTAGGCTTTAAAGTATTTTAGCTAGGTAGTTATCTATCTACCCCCTAATTATTAACTCCCCTTTTAATAATAAGTATTAAAGGGTACCTATTTATCTCTTTATCTCCTTTAAATCTATTAACTTTTATACCCTTTATAATTATAAGGCTATTACCTTTACCTTAAGGCTAACTTTAATATATATTAGGATATAATTAGATTTATAATAGAAGTTTAGCCTAATATAATATTCTAGTAATATTTACTTAATAGCCTCTATTATAAATACTAGATTAATAGTACTTTCTACTTTCTTTATCCTCTAAGTTATTATATCCTTTAATAGGGTAAGTTTTATTTCTTTTTTTTTATAATATCTATTAATATATCCGCCGCTTTATAATATATATATCTACCCCTATTATTTTAGTTTAAATAATAGAAGTTAAAGTCTCCTACTAGTATATATTCCCTAGGTTAATTTAACTACTCTTTTACCCCTAATAGTATAAAGGGGCTATTTATTAAGGTCCTAGACTTTAGGCTAAGGTTATATATATTATATATCTAAAGGCGCGCTAGCACTCCCTCTTCCTTCCTTATAACTTATATCTCTAAGGAGTATAAATCCCCTAATATAAATTTAACTCCCTATTTATTAATATTTTAATATTTATTTATAAAGAAATATATCCTTATATCCCTCCCTACCTTATATATTAAGTAGAATACTCCTCTACTTAAGTTATATATTAAACCTATCCTCTTTATATATAATAGCTCCTAGATAGCTAGGATATCTATCTATTATACCTCCTTATCTTTTAGTAGTACTATTATTATTATAATCTACTCCCTTTATATATTATATTATAATAGTTTTATTATCTTTTATACCCTTATAAGGATCCTTATTAAATATCCCTTATAACCTTTATTCCCTTAATAATTAGGGCTTTTTATACTAGTATTTCTTTTAATATCTATTAGCCTATCTCTATTACTTAGAGAGTAATTAGCCTTCTTAGCCTATTTTATAATATTACTACTAGTAGTAATATAGTTCCCCTTTCCCTTATATCCCCTTAGGAACTTATTTATATTATAACCTTATTAAGGTCCTTAAATCCTAATATAAGCTTCCTCTTCTTCCTTACTACTACTATTATCTACTCCCCTTAGGGCTACTTCTAGGTATCTTATTACCTATTTCCTCTTATAAAGCCCTTATATAACTTCTTCTTATTTTCTACTATCTTTTAATAGAGCTTATTTAGCTCCCTTACTTTAATTATATACCCTTACTTCTAGGTTATATAACTATTCTTTTTATAGTTATTATATCTCTTAATCTCCCCTTCCTTTACCTTATATTCCTTTAATTTATACTTATTAATATAGATCCTATATTATATTAGGCTTTTATAATATCCTATTATATACTTATACTATTAATAGTTAAAATATTATATTATAATCCTATTCCTCTCCTACCTCTTATACTCTAAAAGGTTATACCCCTTTATTAAGCCCTTTTTAATTACTTTATCTACTATCTCTAGTATAAGGAGCTTTAATAGTAGTAAGGCTCTCTCTTTCTCTACTTCTCCCTCTCTCCTCTCTTATATAACTACTTATAACTAAGCTACCCTTATAATTTTTAACCCTAAGAGGTTCTTTTTATTCTACTAGATAATTACCTCCTTTACCTCCTTTTATTTTAATATATCTACTACCTTCTTTAATACCTTATATATTATAATTAGGAAGGTTTATCTTAGTACTCTTACTAACTTATATACCTTCTTTACCTAATTATTATTCTCCTTTAACTCCTCCCTTACCTCTATCTCTATTATAAATAATATAAGGTTACCTCTAATTAGGTACCTTACTACTATAATCTCTTATATCTTTAAGAATATAATTATCTTAAACCTCTTTATTAGCTACTCCCTAATAAGCGCCCTTACTATTTCTCTCTTAATTCTATCTTTAACTTAGACTATTAAGGTCCTAGCCTTTTTATTATTTATTACACTAGATTCCTTCTTTATAATATTACCTATTATTATTATAATAAATATCCCTTAAGGGCTTATATTACCTATTCTTATACCTATTAGGCTCTAGCTAGCCGTTTATACCTAACTCCTTCTACCCCCTTATATCTTCCCTCTCTAGGATTACTCTTCTACTATTTTCTTAAACTTATATACCTCCTTAAGCTATTAATCTACCTCTATAATAAACTCCTTTATATATTTAAGCTCTACCCCTATTATTTATTCTACCTTACGCGTTATTCCTTCCTTTAACGCGTCTTATATAACTATTATAATTTTTAAGGCCTTTATTAATATTCTCTTAACGCGTATTCCCTTATCTTCTAGTTCCTTCCCCCCTATTAAGCTCCCTAGCCGCTACGCGGGTATCCCTCCTCTACTCCCTAGCCTACTACTTCTACTACTACTACTACTACTTATAATTCCTCCCCTTATATTATATCCTAATATTAGGACTTATCTTACTATATATTAAAGTAATTTTAGATTAAGTATTCTTTTAATCTTAGAAAAAATTAATTTTATATATAATAACTAAAGAAACTTAATAAGCTTTTAATTTATACTTATATAATAAATTATAATATATCCTATATTATTATTTAAAATAATATAGATATTAAAATTAAACTCCTATAAAATATTAGATTAAGTTAAGTTATAAAGTATAAAGCTACTAGCTATTTTCTAATAAAAGCTTTTTATAATAACCTTACTATTTAGCCCCCTAAGAAAATAACTAATTAGCTTAAAATAAACCTTTAATAATTAATAGCTACTACCGTAGCTTTTATAATAACTATTCTAAGTAGCCTAGTAGAATTTCTAGTTAAGGCTATATACCTTATAAGGGTTATAATTTATAATACTCCCTAATTAAAGTCTTTATTAAGAGTAATTATAAATAAATATCCTAGCCTATAATAGGATATAGGAAATATTAAGTATATACCTAAGTCCTAATAAATAGATATCCTATTAATTAATAATTAGTAGGAGCTTTATAAACTAAGGTAGGCCTAGGTTTACCTACTTAAGAAAGTAGATAAAGAAGTGATTTAATAAAGTATTTAATAAACTTTATAACTAAAGCTATATAAAATAGATAAGTAAGGTAACCCTATTCTCTTTCCTATATTTTATTATCTAGAAAAATAGTAAGGTAGGTAAAAAGGGCTAGGTAGTTATAGATATTAAGGCGTTAAATAAGATTACTATATTAGATATATATCTAGTACTATCCTAGTCTAAAATCCTTACTACTCTTAAGGGAGTAACTTATATTATTATAATAGATATTATAAGCTTCTTCTATTAATAGTAGGTTAATTAAGACTACTAGTACTAATTAATAGTAATAAGTTATTAGAGATAAGAATTATTTAATATTCTAATTATAAGATACTAAAATTCGCTAGTATATATATAAAGAATAATTAATAAGATCTTATAACTATTTTATTATTTTTATTATATATATACTAATAATATTATTATTTTCTTTAATTCCCTTAAGGAGTATTTATCTTATTTTAATAAGGTCTTCTAAGCTCTATTAGAAATAAATATATACCTTTTACCTAAAAAATTATTCTTAGGGTACCCCTCTATATATTTACTAGGTTAGAAAGTTAATACCTTAGACCTTACTACTATTATAAAGAAACTAGCAGTAATAGCTGATCTTATATTCCCTAAGATACTAAGTCTTCTTAAGAAATACTTAGGATTAATAGGACATCTAAGGTAATATATTATAAACTATATTATAATTATTAAACCTCTCTAACTATATAAGATATACTTTAATAAGATAATTTAAGGTCTTAATAATATTTAAGGTAATACTTATAAAAGGCTAGTTTATAATACTTATTTAAGTAGGTTAATATTTAAAGAACTTAATACTTTTTATTAATTATAAAAGCTATTTACCTTACTAATATTATTATACTATTTTAATAAATTAAGGTAATTATTTATAGACTTTAATATAAGTAAGGAGTTTAATTTTAGAGTATATATCTACTATATCTTACTAGAGGCTTTTATAAGAGATAGCCCTCTTAAGTAGAAATCTTAATAGCCTATTTTATTCCTTAGTTATCTTCTAATAGACGCTAAGATACGCTATTAATTAACTAAGCTAGAAGTTATTAAAATAATATAAATAGTAAAGAAAATTAGGTATTTAATTAAAGTAGTTAAACTTATAACTATTATATATATTAATTACTCTATTATAATATTAATAGCTATAAGGATACTATATAATAACGTAGCTATTAAGTATTATAAATAGTATATATACGTATATATATAGAACTCTCTATTCTTATTAATAGTAAGATTAATTACTACCCTTCCCTTTAGGGGGAATTCCCTCCTTTATATATTATAGGGAAAGGGGTAGCGTAGTACTATTATATACTATAGATATTATATTAATAGTAGTACTATATTCTTAACTAGTCCTTATAATTATCTCCCTATCTAGGCTCTTAGGCTTTAAGAGTATAAAGGGTTATAATTTATAAGAGATACTCCCTTAGTAATAGAATATTACTCTAATAAGAGTATAATAATATAACTATTCTAAGGCCTTCTAAGCTAAGCCTTAATAATATATACTATTATTAAACTATAATAATTATAAATAATACTCTTATATATAATCTTTATATTATAATATATTTTTATTATACTTCTTATTATCCTTTATTAATTTATTATAAAAGTAGTTAAAAGTCTTAGTATTTTAAAGTAAATAGGAAGTTATTATTATTAAGGGTTTATTAAATACTTAAGGTATACCTTCTTTATATAACTTTAATATTATTCTTTTAATTATAATATCTTTATTTTTTATTAATTATATTAAGTCCTTTTTAAGTCTTATTTATATTATTACCCCCTTTATACCTTATTATATCTCTTTATACTTCTAGTAGTTATTTTATAAGTAATCCTTAATAATAAACTTACCCTTACTACTAATTAAAAGAAGACTACTACTACCTCCTCTACTTATAATAGTATATAACCTCCTTTATTAAGCTACTCCTAGCCTATTTTTATATTATTTTATATAATATACCTTTATTATATTATATTTTAATTTAAAGAGTTATAAGTCTAATATTTTTAATTAAGGCTTTATTTATCCCTTTAATAGTATAACTTATATACGCGCCTCCCCTAGCTCTATTATAATTATTATAAAGATTTTAATATTAAATATTAATAGGAGATCTCTACTTATACTTATTATACTTATACGCGCCTTCTTTAATTTTTAGATATTATAACTACTTTAAACGCTAGCTTTAACCTCCTTTAACTTATTAAATTCTAGTAAACCTTTAATAGGCTTGTTTAATAATATTATTACTACCTTTACTACGCCTCCTTTACCCCTATTACTATTATAACTTCTATTAGGGTTAACCTAGCTATTACTATCTATATTATAAATACCTTAGAAGGTATTCTTAATATCCTTTATTAATATATATATATTACTCTATCTCCCCTTTTAAAGTACTTTTAAAGCCTTACTAATATATTATAAAAGCGCCTCCCTCCTATTATAAAGGATAAAGAAGAGGATAATAAAGAGGATACTCTTATTACTAGTAGTAGTAATAATAATAGGCCTAATACTACTACTAGTATAATATAATAGCCCTCTCTTATAATACCCTTAATAGTCTAATTATATTAAGTATCTTTTTTTATTTATTTATAATAATAGAAATTATTTCCCCTCTTATATAATATAAACTTTATACCTTAGAGTAATCCTACTTAAATCTTTCTAATATATCTAGTATATTAATTAAGTCCTATTTATATAACTATTAATTATAATTATAAGACTAACCCTTCTACTTTATTAAATATTAAGATTTATTATAAGAGATTTTATAATTAAGAATAACTTTAACTTCTTATTTAACTTTATTATTTATAAGCTCTACTTATATAACTTTTATAATACTCTTATTATTACCCTAATATAACTTTATAAGTAAGATATAAAAGATATTATATATATAAAAGGTATTAAGTAGTTATAACTTATATACTTAACTACTAATATAATTAAAGACCTTAAAAGGCCTTAGATAATATTATAATAATTTTGTAATTTTTTATATTAATTTAATATACTTTATATTTAATAAGATATAATTACTTATATTATATTATCTTTACTTTTATTATTTATTTATATACTCTACTTATATAACTTATATTTAATATAAATATTACTTTAAACCTTCCCTTTATTTCTAAAGTAATTTAACCCTTTTTTATATTAATAGGACTTCTCTTAATAATAGCTTTAAAAGCTTTATATCTAGCTTAAGTAAGTAGTTATAAAGTACCTTATATAAAGGTACCTAATATTAATATACTTTATATAATTATATATAAACTCTATTAAATAAAGTAACTCTACCTAGTTATCTTATCTCTAGATAGAATAGTAATATAAATACTACTTAAGTATACTATTCTATCTCTCTATTTAATTATCTATTTAAGGGTAGAAAGTAATATTAAGCTTTCTTTTTATATTAGTATAATAATATATAACTACCTAGAAGTTACTTATAAATATTATCCTTTAATTACTAATAATACCTTCTAGTTAATTAAATTTTAAAAAGATTTTATAATATAATAAGTTAATAATATTAATAGTATTAATTATCTTTATAATAAATAAATACCTAGCTATTTTAATATAATAGTTTATAATTACTAAGATTATATTATAAATACTATCCTCTTATTTACTTAAAAGGAGATTTATAATAAAATTTATTAAAATTTCTTTAAAAGGCCTTATAAGTATTAGTAATAGTAATAGTATATTATAAATAGTATATCTATATAGCTTTATTAATTAATAAGTTAAGTATTTTTATATATAATTATAAATATCTTATCTTATTAATTTCTAATAGAACTTCTATTTAATAAGCTTTTATATATACTTTTATAAGTAGTAGCTAGTATAAGGGTTATTATAATAAAGCTTTAAGATTTCTTATCTAATTACTTTATTACTAGGTATAAAAATTATACTACCCTTATAAAGGACCCCTATTTTATTTATTAATAGAGATATATTAATAGCCTTTTTATAGCCCTAGGACTTTAATAATTATTTCTTATTATAAATATCCTTATCTCCCTTTTAAAAATATTAGAATATCTTTAATATTAAGTTATTATATTTATTTTATACGCGTTCTATTATTAACGTAGTTATAATATACCTTTTAAATATTATTTAATTAATATTAAACTATCTTATAATAGGGTTCTAGCTATTACTTATATTACTTTATATCCTTAAGAGCGCGTTATTCTCCTCTATTTTTAAGATATAAGGCTTTTTAAGCCTTATCTTTAATCTTTTATACTATTTATAATTATAAGCCTTATTATTTTATAAACCTTTATAAATACTATATATATAATATTTATTAAAAGGAATATATTTAATATTCTTTAATTTATTTTATAATATTAATAGATAAGTATCTTCTTTATTTATTATTAATATATAATTTAGTTACTTTAATAGGATATTAATTAAGGCTTTAATACTTATATAATAATATATCTTAAAGTTATATATTATAAGCTCTATTACTTAATATACTTATCTCCTTATTAATAATAATATTATTTAGAAATACTTTAAGTTATTATAATTAATAATTATTATAATTAAGTATAAACTACTATTTAAGAAGTACTTTTATATTTAAAATACCTTAACTATTATAAGTAGTTTCTAGTTATAAGTCTTATATCTAGTTTCTATTAAATATAATTAATAAGAGTAGAAGGTAATAAGATACTATTCTACTTCTACCCCTTTAATATTAATAAAGAACTTTTATAATAAAATAGTTATAATAGCTAGAATTAAAGTATTAATCTCTAATTAAATTTCTTTTATAAGGTTAAAATATATAAGTAATAATACCTTTTAAAAGAGTTACTTTAACTACTTAAATACTACTCTTATAATATTACTTAATATTAACTTTTTATTTTTAATATATAAATAATTATCTTTTAGATAGTCTATTAATATTATAATAATAGAGGAATAGTACTTTATAAAATAATAATAGAAATTAATAAATTTTAAAAAGATTTAAATATCTTTAATACTTCTAGGTTCTAGCTATTTTATTATAATATCTACTCTATATAAATTTATATATATACTATTATAACTAATAATAAAGTTAAGGAACTCTACTTTTATTATTATAAATTTATATTTCTTTAAGTTAATATAAAGTTTAAATTTATAAAGATATTATAATACTACTTTTATAACTTTAATATAAGACTTTTTATCCTAGGAGTAGATAAGAATATTATTTAGATAAATAATATATATAATATTAAGTAGTCTTATTAAGGCTTTATTAATATATACTTAAAATAAGGTAGATATATTAATAAGTTTAAAAGGTATAATTATATATTTAAAATAGTTATACTTTATATAAAATATAATCTTTTATTTATTATCCTTTTTTATTTATAAATAATAATATATATCCTTAAGATTTAATTTAATTAAGTATTTAATATTAATTAATAAAAGTAAATAATAATTTTTAATTATAATCTTATTAAGCGCCTTATAATTAATATATAAATATAATATTCTATCCTTTTTTAATATAAAAAAAATTAGTATATTTATTAGATTTATAAATTTTAACGAGGGGACGGCCCAAGGGCTGCCTCTTTCGGCAGGTTCGGACGCTGCTTTTGACACCCTTTTTGCCAGATGATCGCCGAGGGCACTTGCCGCCCTAGAGCCTTCCCCCCCAAACCCCAACACCTTCCCTGCACCCTGCAACCACCCTCCACGGTGCCACTGATCGTTCCTGCATTAACGCGACCATCGAACTACGTGTCGCTCAGCTCGGTGCTTCTATTGCGAGATCATGTCATAAGGCCTCTTCCCCCCCCTTCGAACAATGAATGCACGATCGATCCCTCTGCGACGACTCCAGGACTGGCTACTAGGCTCAGCCACCCTCTTTATCCTGTCCTTCATATCCCACTGCCTCTTGCCTCTTGCCTCTTGCTTTCCTACCCCCTCGCGTTCCCACCTCTATCGTTACTCCTGCACCTTGACCTCAACAATCATCCACCCTGACCCATCGGCCCTATGGCTCCTCGAAAGCATGGCCAAGCTATGGCACATACCATGGGACACTCCCCGGAATACTACCAGCAACTGGAAGCTGACTTGAACGTTTTGGAACTCACCCAACGAGTCTACAAGGACAAGAGCGAAGACCTGTTAAGCACGGTCAAAGACTTTTGGTACGAGTAAGGACCCTTTCTATGTTCACCCCATGGACCGATCAGAATCTAATCGACACCGCCAGATACTGCCAATTCACCAAGAAAAACCCGTTGGTCACCTTCGAAGCGATCACGATCAACGTTCTGTACGCCTTCTTCGACTGGCTCCTGACCGAGCGCAAGGACAGCATCGGCGCGGCTAGTACTCTGCAAACATACTGGAACGTCTTATGCCTCGTGCGAAAGAAAGAGACTGGCTGTTACCAGATCGATCCGCTTATTAAGAGCCAGATGCACGGGGTATACCAGTCGCTTCTCAGAGCAAGCCTCCGCTAACAGTCATCAGGTGAGACAACGGCTTGCAATCGCCCATGGCCTACGGAAGGACAAGAAGAAAAAAGCCGTATTACATGCCGAAGATGAGTTCGAGCTCCTGAAGACGCTGTACACCTCCACCGAAGCGATCTTTTCGCACGAACGATACCGCGTGCAACTAGGCGGAATGATGTAACTTGCGGGAATAACGGGCAACCGGCCTGGTGCGCTGTTGGCGGTCCGTTACCGACACATCAAGGTGACTTTGCTGCCGGACCCTGACGGTGGAGAGCAGCCCCGGGTGCTGATCGAGATTATCTTTCCCAACACGAAAGGCTACCTCGGAGAGAAAGATGCGTGGGTGTTCCTATTGATGCTATACTCGCCGTAGCTTCCAGAGATGTCAGAGTCGCTAACAAGCGTAGCAGAAATGAATTCGGGATTCCCGACGTCCCTAATGAGCCTTGCCTGCTGCTCTGTCCTTATATCACTATGCTTGCTTTACTCTTCGCGGACCAAGCTTTCGCTGCCTCCTCTCTGACTTCACCGGAGCACTTGTTTCGTCTTCGGATTGCTCCAGGGCAGAAACAGTTGCCAGTGCCTCTCAAGGAGGAACTGGCGGAAATACCTCTGTTCCGGCGGTGCAAGAGCACCGTACATTGCGTACAAATTTCCGAGGACGAAGCGCTGGCTGACCACACCCTCCGCTCGCAAATGATCAACCTCGGGAGTATGACCGGCATGGAACTTCCCACGGGTCCATATACCTTCCGCCGTGGAAATGGGCAAGCTCTCGATAATAGCAGTAAGAAGACGTTGACCTTCGGTTGAAATTCATGCTCACGGGGGTACAGGTGAGATCACAGACGCGCAGCGGAACATCGTCCTACAACATTACAACTCCTCCGTTTTCCAGAAGAACTACGCCTCGAGATATATGCCCGACACACAGGCCGCCTACCGCGGCTTGAAACCACAGACCGCCCTGATGCGAGCAGCCAGTGGGATAAGTCGCACGATCGATCCTCGACGGCCGAGAAAGCTTAATCTTGCACAACAAGCGGAGGTTAACCGCTACCCGGAGGTACGGCTTCTGCGTCGGAGGCTGAAATTTCTGCTATAAACCTTCTAAGACCAGAAGCGTTCGATCGCCAGCGCGAAAGGGACCCCCTTATACGATCAGTATCGACAAGCCAATCAAGCTTATCGTAATTTACGACGGCGGCTTAAGAAGGCTCTACTAATCGAGGTCAAGGAGAGGTATAAGAAGGAACAGCCGGTGATCGACATCTAACGCTAACTGAAGGGATTACCGGTCGCAGAATAGGAAAATCTTCAGGCAGTAGAATACGTTTTCGCGGAAAGGGTCCAGGCCATCGACGCGCTCTTCACCTTTACCACATTATCTACCGAAGAGGAGTGCTAACGGCGGGTAGCAGCCATCAATGCGTTGATCGCCCTCTATAAGAAGCAGGAAAGCCAAGGCTTCCGTAGCCGCAAAACGGATATTAAGGTCAAAGAGAAGCAGACTTCACCGTCCGTCTCTCCACCGCCGAATCTTTCGAAAACTCTCCCAGTCGAATGCAAAGCCACCTAATACATGTTTTGCCTCGGCAATAAAGAGCTATCGGCAGCTGATCGCCTAAAGACTTTCGCTAGTCGCGGCGACCTTAAAAAGCACTTCCATCGCAAGCATCTCCGCCACTATCTGGACGGTCAGCCGATCGTGTGTCCCCATCCCCGGTGCGACGTGACCTTGAACGACAAAATACATCTGCAGAGCCATGCAGAAGTGGTGCACAAGACCCCCACCTGACCGCGACCGGCCTTCAGGTATAGATCGGCTGTTTCTAAGTCCTCTAGAGATATTCATGAATGCTTCAGCACTCTGTCCTTGACGATCGAGCTTTGCCCATCCAGTATCTTTTCATTACTGTTTAACGTCGTATGGCGCCGCATTTGCTCATTAAAGCACCATGGCGTGGTTCAAAGATTAACTCATAAATTATGCATTGAGGGCGATTTATTATCTGGTTGGTCTTCTCGAGTCATATCCTGCCAGCAGTCCCACTCGCTCCGCAAAATAGTCTTATCGCTTCCACGATTATGACCAATCACTTTTCACCTCAGTCCACTCCTATTGCTCTAGTTGCTGATGCACAGGCTGCACGCCCCACTTCCCTAGCATCGGGCGCGCTCTCCTGTCTTGAGGTCCAAGAGGGGAGACCCAATCAAATGCCAGATCATGTCAATCAACGCTCAGCTAGATCACTAATGCACTCAGCCTATCACTCGGACAATGCAAGGGACCCTCGTGAACAGACACTAAATGTGCTCATCAATTGGTACTTTATTACTGAATGTTCTGGCCAATAGCCTTCCACCGATCAAATACGCTCTAAAGCCTGTCTTCATAGATCTTTGCTGGCGATCAATTCCACACCGCGAGAACGCAATGAGCTCCGCTTCATCCAGCGACGTTGGCGATGGTCAAGGTAAGCCCTCCGACTGCATTCTTAGCAGCGACTTAGATTTCCTCTGACGGAGTTTAGAGAATCCTCTCGTGGTTGAGGATGAAGTGCTTGCTCTACTCGACCAACCAAGTGGTCCAACCATCTGCAGAGACGATCTAGATGAAGACGAATAGCGATCGTCGATCCTCCTCACCCCATCAACGTCACCCCACCAATTCACCACCAGCCTTGAGATCAAGGGGTTAAACACAAGATGAAGGGGAGGAATAGGGAATCGCAAGGAGACTTGGTAAGAGACAGGTCAAGAGTGGTTACAAATACAAATTACGCTGGAAAACATGGCGGCGCAGAAGTGAGCTGGGAAACGCCCAGCGTCTGTGGCGAGAGTTCGAGGCACGAGATCGAGCACAGCGTGGAAGCAAACGGGGCAGATCGGCTCGTGCAGTCAAGGGTCGGCAATAGGTGCTGCACAGCTTGGGTTGTAATGGCCCAGACGTCGCACACCATCTAGATATTCCTCCATTCTACGATAGCTTCCTCTCGTCAACGCCCGGCAAATAACGTGCCGAGCCAACGAAGGAGGTTGTACGTGTATCAAGCCGAGTCCTTAAGTCGATGACGAAGAAGACCACAGAGGTAAAGAGACAGAACAAAACTACAAAAATATAGACAGAGAGAATCATAGCTCATTGAAATCATTCCAAATCTGGAGGATGAAGAAAACGCCAGAATACGGCAATGTACTCTGGTCTCTTATACATTCTTGCCCATTCCATGAATATGCGTTTCAGAAGCCCCGGAGATATGACAATTTCTGCTTGACAATTTGGGCAGCTGCAGATAACTAATATAGATGATGGCTGAAGTATCATAGGCTGAGGTTGCATCAATATCAGTGCCAAGGCAGCCCCTGCCGATCATGACCCTTCTTAGGCGATTGAACACAGTGTGCGGAGAGACCTATGGTGCTTCATTTCTCATTTCTCATGTGCCAAGATTGCTCAGGTTGCGACGAATTCGCTTCGTTGATGGATGGGTTGGGCCTCTAAGCCTCTCATATCCTTCCAGTGCCCGCTGGTACATCTTCTCGGCCTCTACCAGCTTGCCCTGACCTTTGTAGAGAACACCCAAGTTGTTGACGGTGTTGAGTGTCGATGTATGCTCTGGGCCCCATGCTTTCTCCTTTCCATCCAGGGCCCGCTGGTACATCTTCTCCGCCTCTACCATCTTGCCCTGATCAGCATAGAGAAGGCCTAAGTTATGGAAAGCAACATTAGAATCTTTGTCCTCGTCAACATCGGCAACGTTGACTCCAGAAAGTTGCTGTACGCAACGGTTCGCGTGCGGAAGTAGGCGCTGCTGCATCACCCAATACTCCGGCTCCGACGGTTCTGGCACGGCAAATCCAACGACCATAAGAGCCAGCATCATCAGATCGTGCTTGCCTCTACTGATGGACTCCACACACCAATCGTGGACCACCGGATGTATCGAGTAGCTCTCGGTATCTCGATGTGATTCGACTAACGAATAAGCCAGCAGCATCTTGACGACTCTCTTGAAACCAATCTCACTCCGCACGATATCTTGGAACCAAACCGGATCTTTGGAGCCTCGGCTGCCACGTTTCAGCAGCTCAAACCACAGATCTTGATGGTCGAGGTACGCCCAAAGCTGAAGAAGCTTCGCGGCTGTTGGATCTGACTGCTTGACGTGTTCGTACGAGATGCTCCAAGTCGTCTGAACGCTCCCATTCGGATAATCACGTAGTCGAGGTACGCCTGCCTGAAGTTCTGACCACGATGTGTTGTATAGCCGTAGGTACATCTGACAACTCGTCCCCGTCTCACGCATGTATTGACCGGCCTGAACGACGGCTAACGGAAGCCCTCCAAGCCTCGTCACGAGGCTGTCCATGTCTGGTCATCGATGAGTCAGAGTTCAACGTTGGGAAGACTGCTATCGAAGGAGAGGATTACCTGGACTAGACTGAGGTAGACGTGAACTGTTTGTGAGAATCTGGAGGGCTTGGTCCCCGTCGACCCTCGTGACTTGTGTCGCTGCCCGAATTCTCCAAGGCGGGGAAGGCGTGTGGTGATCAGGATAGAGCCGTGGTCGGCAGCTGGGAAGAAGGACTCGAGGTCGTAAGCCTGAGAGTCTTCGACCTCTACATGGTAGTCTCGATCGACGTTGTCAAAGATGACGAGCCATCGACGGTTTCCTTTGAAAGTCAGCCACCGGAGAACAGCGTCCGCGCTCTGCGCTGTTTCTTCGCCATGTCCGGTGACCTTGACGGTCGATTTCGATATACCGTCGATACCTGCATATGTTGCAAACCCCGCCAAGCTCTGCAGGAGCGTGTCTTTGCTGTTGCCATTAAGCCATATGATTGCACTATAGCTCTCTTGGTGTTTCCGGGCATATGCGATGGCCAGCTGGGTTTTGCCGATACCACCGAGACCGTGGAGGACGTGGATCTTTCGTCCATGCGGCGAGGTTGAGCATAGCAGCGAACGTTCCATCTATTCCATCTCTGCATCTCGATCGACGAAGTTGCCAGAAACGGGTAGACCGGTGAGACGGAATTGCACTCGGAAACTGAGCCCGATGTTATCGTCTGTCACCTGTTTGCGGATGGCCAGGTGCGAGGTAGGCGTGGCGTGAGGTTGGCGCAGCTCGTTGACTACTATTGTTTCAAAGATCAGTACGGCCTGATACACATCATCCTGACGTGTTTTTTATTCACTGCCAGGATAGCTAGGGCGATGTACAGCGCCATAGAGTCGAACGACCCGTCACCCCACAATCTGCCCGGAAATACCTCTTCCATTTGTCTCATACTGGGCAGGGCATCACGTACAAGATTGTGGTGGAGCATCGCTGCATCCGCAGGCTGCACATCACGCACGATCTGTTGCAACTTGTTTACCTCAGCGTAGAGTTCAGTTGCCGACTGCTGTTGGTTTCCAGATGTGGCTTGTGTCGTACTTGCGATCAAACTCATAAGATGCGGCGAGAGACCAACCAAAGGATCAATAAAATCCCAGAATTCCATGTAGGGAAGGCTAACGAACGGCAAGCATTGCGCCTTGGGGGCCGTAATATCCGATAGGATGATATGAGAGAGTGCTTTCATCTGCAGGTCTTGGCTTTGAGAATCGATGAGAGCACGTTGAAATCGTTCAGAGCGGAACGTGGTCACCACCTCGTCCCGCCACCATTGCTGGAGCGAGGGCTCAACGATCTGGATTTAACTCAGCGCTGCAGATGAATTTTGCCACAACGATGTGTAGCTCACAGCAAGCTGTGCTACCAAAAGAGAGGCCATCACCAGGACGATAGCTGCGGCCGGCTCTTGAGGTTGAACCCACAGTCCCAAAAACCCGTGACGGACCTTCAGGTTGATGCTCGGCGATATTGGTGCCGCCGCATCGGACATGAGCAGCTTTTCTCTGGTACGTTTCATGAACGTCCTCACGACAATCTGAATATCTTTGCTATGCTGATACAATTGGACCGCCAGGTTGAACGCATGTGAGGCTGCTGGGGTTCGGGACGGCAGGAAGACATGGACATCTGCGAGGCACACGGGATTAGCTGGACATTCCATTTTTGAACGAGGACAGACGCGTTACATTCGTGAAGCTCCCAGGACGAACGAACGGTAAGCTGTGGCGGGATCGCGAAGATTCCCATACGTATACTAGGTTGGTGGAGATCAAGTTGAGATTGAGAGTGTATGCAAGACAATTCGGCGAACTCGTTGTGAGAGCTGTAATCCAGAGGCTCGGATGTTTGCGAGACTTCGCTGTTCTGCATCTTGTGAGATGGTCGTGCGTTGGCAGACCAGCTCCTGGCCATGCGATTTTGCTGTGCAGTCTGCACTGGGTACCAGTTCATCGATCAGATTATCTTCTTTACCAAATCAGCTCCGATTCGAGATAAAGCGAGGGAAAGTGATCTGCGTTTTCAGCTGCCTAAACCCCGGGCCGCTGCTCCAAAGTTCGGGCAAATATTCGAAAGACGGCTCCTAGTCTTAGTCAGACATTACGCTAGGACACTTGGCAAATGACGATTCGCCTGCAGCCGCAGTTGCTCGGGTAGTCAGCTTTAGTGTAGAATAGTCACACGCTATCGTCCTGCATGAACCCCACTAAAAGTTAGCTTGGAAAATAGGAGCTTTGATTGGCACAAGTCGTACTCCCAATATACCACTCGTTCTTCCAGCGCAAGTCTTCTCATGCTCTCGAGAAATTTATACCCTCAGATACTGATTAGCTTCTACCGCCTGAGAACAGATGCTCTATTGGGGAACAGCAGTATGCTCCTACTTCTCAACTAAATTTGCTACAAAGTATCGCCGGAGAACTAGAAAGGGATGCTGACGTTGCGAAACGCTACGCAGATCACAAAGCTCTGGTCGGCGCAGCTTAAGACTTCTTGGCTCATGCTCTAGGAAATAGAATCCAAGCGCAAATGGACTCACACAATGAAGTCATTGGGAGCAGTGGGACTACAAGTGGAACTATCAGAGGTGTGAACAGTGCTTCGTCCTCGAAACGAGTAGCGGCCGACGGGGGACGATGCTCAACGAACACTCTTCTAAAGCGGCGACGAGGTTCAGCTCTTCCGGACGAAGACGTGCGACATCGAGATGATGATAAGCTGCTGCAACGTCAAGGACGGCGGAAGAGAATACGGATTACCCAATCACCACCACGAGAGAACATTATGGAATGTTTTGAAATCATGGGAAGACAAATCCAAACATTGCAACTTGAGGTTCGATTGCTTCAGTCACGCGTCGCAGAACTCGAGTCCGACTCTGGAGACTCGGACAGAGTGACAAACAGGAGCCACCTTTGTCCAGTTTTCGAATATGGAAAATCCTTTTCCAGACACCAACACCTTCGAAGACATATCAAGGACGAAAGTTCTCATGCCCATAGAGAATTCGCCTCTACCCTCGATCGGACGTTCTGTGACTTGTGCCAAAAGCCGTTCAACAGACCTGAGGACTACACGCGCCACGAAAAGCGCGTCCATCCAGAGGTCTTCGAACGACGACATGCCTGGACAAATTTGGGCCCCCGTGAGTAGCTCCCTGGTCTCAGCGTTCTTTCAGATGAAGAATTTAATATTATCAATAGCACCAGCAACAGATGAGAAAGCCTCGCCCACAGATGTCCCTCATAACATCCATATGGAGACGTGTTACAATGTGGAAGGTTCGTCTCTTTTGATTTGCTCCTAGCTTAGAGTGAAAACCTAGCACATCTAACAGCCACAAAGAATCTTCGTCGAACGAGACGCAGCCAGATTTGCTCGATTGTCTGGCAGATTCTCAAAATAGGTGATGATTTTTGTACCGCAAAAGTAACCAGGACACGCTGACGAGTCGTAGTATGAATGAGCGAATGGTCCCTGCTCTATCTCAAGCCGACTTCCCTGGCACTCCTCGAGATCTATCCATCCGTTCGAGTGACGACTTCGGAGCTATTCACAGACATGAGGGTTCTCCTACTCGAAATGTGCCCGAGGAGCGATTCACCGCGTATTCGTACTGGCCTGGTGATGTAGCCGGCCAGAGTCGACAGAAGCCAAGTCAGCAACCAGGCCGTGAAATCGTTGCTACCCATGATTTCCCAGATCCTCCACTCCGGAGCCCATTGGAGCAGCGCTTTACTTCATACTCATATTGGCCGGGTGAATCGTTCGGCGAAACTGAGCACCAAGATGCCCATGATTTGAGCGACCCGCAAGTTCGTATTCCAATTGGAGAGCGATTCACCTCATACTGGCGGGGGGGACCGGTCAACGAGAGCTATCAGAATCAACCTCAGCAATCGAGATATGACCTTGGTAACGCTTACAACGCAGAAATTGAGATGGTTCAGAGTCCAGCAGATCGACGCATAGCAGCGCAACTCACGGGGCCCATGAGCTGTAATTCGTTCGAGAACATCATGCGGCAAAGTGCCGCCGCCAATCAGACATTTTGTCTCAGCTCTTACCAAGAGACGCCTACGTCAAATCTTGTGCAGTAGGCTAGTCTTCGCTCCACGGAATGCGAGTTATCAGAAAACGTGACGATAGCACAAGAGTTCATCATATACGTCAACAAAATACATGCAAGGTGGTATCGCTCATGCTACATTCCCGCTGATAATGTAACCAATCAAGCCACAAAGTTCTTCCCTGACCATAGTACGTTCTGCCTATCTTCAGTGCTCACACAATCTTCTCTTTCATTCTCTAACCGAAGAATCCTCTCTTTCAACGGCGGGAAGATCTTGCCCTCGGGAGCAGATTCGCCACAGTAAGTGACGTCGACGGAGTAATCAATTTCACGGTTTTCAAGGCGGGGCGGAGACCTCATGAGCCATCCAAGACAGATGAAGCTGTTATACGTTAGCGAATATAATGAACACAGGGGAAACGCATATTACATATCGCCTCCGTTCGCCCGAATGATGATCACTTCGCCATCAGAGCCTCCACTTCGAGAGCCTTCTTGAATACTGAACTGCCATGACACGTTTGTATCTCCACCCAGGTGTACACAAGTGACCACGACCAGCCCAGGTTTCGAAGCGTAGAGATCAGCTTTAGGGTCACGCCCCATCCCGAATCGGATTTTGTTGAAGTATATGAAGGGGTTGTAAGAGGTGATGATGTATTCGTTGCCGGCGGAGAACAATATAGCGCCAATGACCTTGTAACAGCAGTTAGAAATATCTGTAGGGTTGCGTAGCCACTTACCCTGTTCAAGTAGACGTCCCTCGCGACGGAGTCCAGTGTAGATCCAATATCAAGGGACCCGTCATCTTCAGAAGTCTTCTCGAAGCCCTTTTGAGAGTATCGCGCTTCCATCGAGGGTTCTATAGGTCTTAAGTCTGTTGCACCCTTTAACAGAAGACATCCATCTTTCTCCAGAGACGTTGTTGCAACCTGGAGGTTTCCATCGAGAGCAAATGTCTCTCCGCTCAGTTTGACCGCTCGAACGTGAGGAAAGGTCATTGAGGTTTGCTTCGCAAGTCCAAATCGATGGTAAGGCTTCAAGGAAGACGTGTGGCATGCCAATGTCTTTATGAATAGATAAGGTGTTCAGCGCGGTTGATGTCTAGAAGGACGCCGAGCTTTGTCGGTTGATGAGCAGGCGCCTCGGAGGGGTGTAAAAACGATTGGCCGGCTCATCCTCGGACGCTTTTCGAATTCGAAGGTGCCCACACTAAGTTGCACGTGATCGGCCTGACGGATTTTTCCCGCCTGGAAAAGCCCCCATCTCTGGGGAAGATTTCCACCATCGATCTGAGAAGCTGAAGCCTCAACTGCTGACCGCCGAGAGGCATCTATCCCTTGTACAGGTGTCTTCCAATTGTGCCAAACAAGGACGCTAACCTGCACATCGTACATGGATGCACCCAATGGTCGCGTCCATGGTTGCGTCCATGGGCTCCTCCTAAATAACCGCTACCGGCACCAACATGGACGCCTCCATGGACGCCTCTATGATCACTGTGAACGCTACTCGAAGTTTTGGACACCTCCCCCGTGTCGAGCGCCGATCGACATGGACGCGTCCATGAAGCCTCCTAAACGATCAGCCACCAAGTACGCACACACTCGCAGCAAGAAGCACAGTGACCAAAGATCACCACAATTTGCGTTCCGGTCGAAGCTCAACCGCTTCGAGCCTGCTTCCGAAAGCCCAACGTTTTGCCTCTTCTTGGCTGTTCCTGGCAGCACTCTACCATGCAACTTATTGTATAGCGGCTCCTCCACTACGCCTACCACATAATGATCCGTTGTCATCCATTCTTCGAGCCAGCAATCACAGTGTCCGGCTTCCAGATAGCGCCCTCAAGTTCGTCTCCCTGCTCTAGATTGCCCAGCACTTTCTAAATTTACCCTCCCTCAAGTGTCCCTGCCTCCGGATTCTGCACAACAAACGACCTACAAGCCCCCGTTGAAAGATACATAATCCACATCCGCCCTTCCACCACAATCTTGCATCTCTACTATTGCCCCGGTCTCCCTATTGACCGAGACGCGATGGATAACACTCTCGAATTCGTGCACGATTATATGGAACACCAAGCATAGTGGAGAAGTACAATTCTGCAATTTTGGATATAAGTCAATAGCGATACCGAGAGCAAAAAGCCAATGATACAGATCCGGAACGCAATCGATGGATGAAGTGCTTCTATATAAAAGCACGTACAGCATCGCTTCGGTGTCATGTCTGAGCCATCACGCGGAAACAAGAAGGAGAGGCGACAAGCGAAATCCCATTAATAGGTACTCGTCTATTCGTATCATGTACCCAGCCGTTGTTTCGAAACACGACCCAAGCAACGGTGACCGTCTCTAGAGAAGCAGTTATATGGGATAAAAGCACGTACAGCATCGCTTCGGTGTCATGTCTGAGCCATCACGCGGAAACAAGAAGGAGAGGCGACAAGCGAAATCCCATTAATAGGTACTCGTCTATTCGTATCATGTACCCAGCCGTTGTTTCGAAACACGACCCAAGCAACGGTGACCGTCTCTAGAGAAGCAGTTATATGGGAGAGAACAGAGTCCAAGCAAAGACCTATTATAGAGAGCATCAGAAAAAGAAAGCGCTGTTGTCCTGAATTGTGTCTTCAGCTTTTCCTTTCGCATGTTGGGAGTGCTTCGTCATGCAAAGATGATGTCATTGAGTACTTGGCCCTGTCACCGCCAATGGCTCCCTTCTACCTACTGAACTGTAGCAAGGCTACATGCGAACAGCAGCCGCTGAGCAGCCGAGCCGTGATTGGCTGGCGGTAAGAAGGGGCCTCGCTGGCGGTGAGAACTCCCGCTATCTACGCGACAGCTACCTGGAGCAGTATATGTACATGAAGCCGCGCTAGGGGCCCAATGAAGCCGCGCTAGGGACAAAAACTCAAGGAGCGGGAGGGTGGGCAAAAAGCGCTGTATGGCAGAGTGCGAACAGACTGGAGAAGGAAGGGAAGAATGGACGGTGAGCCCTCCATATGTGCCCCTGCTTCTCTGTCGCCAAGGCAGCAATCTGCCGTGCGCTCGGCCCCCTGCAGTACTCCCAACTCCGCGAATCCCTATGCGCAAGAAAGGCCGTGCCACTTCTGTTAAAAGACATTGGTTCATCCTCTTCTTATGTACCGTCTTCCATCCATCAAGATTATTCAAGATGTTTCTCCAAATCTGGCCCCTGCT